>ERZ857629.226-NODE-226-length-86011-cov-8.083764_pt1 | contig 86011 bp, 80 predicted proteins | sample MGYA00519700_ERZ857629 | MGnify/ENA primary metagenome ERZ857629 (study PRJEB31778, sample SAMEA3449351) | human gut metagenome | biome: human gut; feature: human-associated habitat; material: faeces | place: United Kingdom | collected 2010/2012 ... | reverse complement strand
CAAATATTAAAAAAGAAAATAAAAAAACTATATAAAATTTATAGTTTCTTTACATTCTTATTTTAGTTTTTCAAGAATATCTCTAGCCGCTACTAAACCAGTCGCAGCAGCAGTTACAATATTTCCTGCTTTACCAGCACCATCACCAATAAAATAAATATCATAATCTTTCAATTTAAATTTATTGTTAGTGTCAATTTCATTACTAAAAAATTTAATTTCAGGTCCATATAATAAGGTTTCATCATTATTAACACCAGGTATTATTTTATCTAGTTTTTCTAAACCTTCAAGTATATTTGTAATAATTCTATGAGGTAAAACAAGTGATAAATCTCCAGCAACACAATCTTTTAGGGTAGGTTCAATAAATCCTTTATTAATTCTTTTCCATTCACTTCTTCTACCTTTTTTTAAATCTCTAAGTGATTGAATAATTGGTTTTCCATCACCTAAAGTATTTGCTATTCTTGCAATACTCTCACCATATAATCTAGTATTAGTAACAGGCTCTGTAAGACCTACTTTACTAATGAATGCAAAGTTAGAATTGTCTGATTTAATATCTTTTAATGAATGTCCGTTTACACAAATAAATCCATAATAATTTTCTTTTGCTACAAAACCGCCCGGATTAGTGCAAAATGTCCTTATTTCATCTGTATATGTATCAGTTTTAATAAATATAGTTGGATCATAAATAACATTAGTAATGTCTTCTAGTATTTCTTTTCTAACTTCAACACGAACACCAATTTCTATACTTTGACTTGTGTAAGGAATATTATATTTATCGGCAAGTTCTTGTACCCATTTAGCACCAGTTCTACCAGGCGCTATTATAACTTCCTTAGCAACAATACTTTCTTTATTTTCAATTACTATTTCGTGTTCATCTTCTTTTTTACTGATAATATCTGTTACATTAGATGTCTCATAAATATCTACACCTTTATTTTCTAAATAATCTGTAAAATCTTGAATGTAAGTTGGTAATTTATCACTACCAAGATGCTTTTGCTTTATTATTAATAATCTTGCTCCAGTTTTAGCAACTTCTTTTTTTATTTCATTTGCCTCATCCATATTTGACGGATATATGTCACTATCCATTTTAAATTTATTAAATATTTTTTCTGTATCATCTATTAATTTATTTGCTTCACTTTGACTCATATATTTAAATAAATCACTCTTACCAAGTTTTGGTATAAAATTAAGTTTTCCGTCAGAAAATGTTCCAGCACCACCATATCCAGATAATATTTGACAAGTTTTGCAATTAACACACTTTCCACCATTTACTTTCATTGGACACATTCTAGATTCTGCTCTATGTCCTTTATCAATAATAGCAATTTTTATTTTTTTATTATTTTCAACTAATTCATACGCAGCGAATAACCCAGCAGGGCCTGCTCCTACTATAACAACATCATATTTCTTCATACTTGCTCCTTAAAAAAATCTTTTATTTTTACACACAGTTTTATTCTTTTATGTTTTCTTTTTCTAATTTTTTATATGCAACTTTACCAACTAATGTCTTAGGTAATGATTCTCTAAACTCATATTCATACGGAAGAGAATACTTTGCTAAATTAACCTCACAATGATTTTTAATTTTCTTTTCAATTTCCTTAGTAGGTTTAATTTCATCTTTTAATACTATATATGCTTTTGCAACTTGTACTCTTTTAGGATGAGGAATACCAATAACAACGCTAGTTAACACATCAGGATATGTATTTAAAACATTTTCTATATATGTTGGATATAAATTGTATCCATTAGAAACAATCATTCTTTTAATTCTTTGTCTAAAAAATACAAAACCATCAGCATCCATATATCCTATGTCACCAGTATGTAACCATACTCTTTTATCATCATGTTCCCTTAATGTTTTCAAATTTTCATTTACATTATTAATATATCCCATCATTACGGTAGGTCCACTAATACATATTTCACCATCAGTACCATATGGAACTTCTTCATTAGTACCTATTGCCACTATTTTATAATATGTATCAGGAAAAGGTACACCAATAGAATTATCTTTATACATACCATTTAAAGAAACACAAGTCGCTGCGGTTGATTCGGTTAATCCATAACCTACCAAAACTTCTGCATCAGATCCATGTTCATGTAAACAATCATCAATAGTCCTTTTTAAATCTCCTGACATAAAGTCTCCACCTGATACTAGACATTTTATACTTGCAAGATCATGCTTTCCAATCTTAGTATTTTTGGCAAGTGATTCAAATAAAGATGGTACTCCACAAATTAAATTAGGTTGATATTTCTTAATATCACTTAAAAAGTTTTTAGGAGAAAAATCTGGTATTAAAATTATTTTCATACCGCAACATAAAGGTGTATGAATACAAACGCCTAATCCAAAACCATGAAATATTGGTAAAATTGACAATATTGAAGTACCTTCATTCGCAAATTTTATCATCTTATGACATTGTAATGCAAGTGAATTTAAATTTAAATTTGATAAAAGTATTCCTTTAGGATCTCCACTAGTACCACCACTATATAATATAACTGCAGGATCATTTGGACCTTTTAATGATGCATATTCTCCATCGTAATCATATCCGTAATTTAAAAATTCTCTCCATGTCATTATATCATCAGTAAGTTCAATCTTTGGTATTTTACCATGTGACTTATATTTATATAATATTTTCTTAATAGGTTTTAAATTATCACCTACAGATCCAATAATTATTTTTTTAATTTTAGTGTTATCTATAATATTATGTACTTTATCATATACCATATCAAGCACAAACAATAGTGTACTTTCAGATTCATTTAAATATATTTCAATTTCATTTTCAGCAGATAAAGGATGCACCATAGATGCAATCGCACCAACCATATTAGTCGCGTAAAACATAATAATTGCTTCAGGTGTATTTGGCATACAAATAGTTATTTTGTCGCCATCTTTTACTCCCTGTGCTCTTAAACACTTAGCAGTCTCTCTTATTTTTTCATATAATTCTCTATAAGTACATGTTTTTCCATAATATTCATATGCTATATACTCAGGAAATCTAGACACTGCCTCTAATAGATAACCAACCATAGATGTATTGCTATAAGTTAAATTTGGTGTAACTCTATCTTTATTATAAAATTTTATCCATGGTCTTTCTTTATTATTTAATTTCGACTTTTTCACAAGCTCTATCCTCCAGTAATTCAGGATTCTCTATTATATATTCAAATAATTTTATTGATTTAGCAAAATAATATCCATCAGCAATTCTTTCATCACAATTAATACCAAAATCACAAATATCAACTATCTTTTCTTTACCTTTTTCATCAACTATAGTTTCTTTATGTATTAAACCAATCGTCGCTAAAAACGAACTAGTACCAAAATTAGTTAAATTATGATAAATTGAACCAATCTTTAAATTTCCAAGATTTGATAAAATAATAGAACTATAATATAAATTATCTTTTGTAAATGATTGAGGAAGCATTCCCTTTTTATCTAAAAATTTAAATATTCCCACAAGTGGAACTCTAATAATTTTAGGAAGTTTCCCTACTATATCAACAATGTTATTAGTATTTTCTTTTTTAACTTCTTTATTATTTCTAATTTTATTTACTTTTTGAGATATTTTTCTACTTATATCATAAATATTATCATCTTTATCTACTTTTATATTTATCATAACCTCTTCACTTTTATCATCAAAAGCAATCTTAGCAACAAATGCTATGATAACATCATTTCTTTCATATGTAGTTCTATCGCAAATAAATCTATTTAATAATTTGTTATTGTAAAAAAGTTTTGCAAATGCCATTGCCATCGCATAAAAATAAGTTATTTTTAAATCTTTATTCTCTTTCTTTTTCTTTTCAATATATTTAACTAAATTAGTCATATCAATTTTTTGATTGATATAAACATCTGAGTCACATCGTTTTGGTTTCAAATCAATTAAAATATTATGAAGACCATCGATATCTTTTACTTTTATTGCATCTTTTCTTTTCAATATAATTACCTCACTATCACAGTACTATTATACGAAAAAAAAATTTACATTGCAAATTAATATATAAGAATATATGCATAATATATAGCAAATAACATAAGCATAACACTTCCTTCTATTTTTGATAGTATCTTATCATTAGAAGAAAAGAAGTATAAAGCAAACGCAGCAACCTGTACCGCCATTATATCAATTAAATTAAAATGAGATGATGAAAAGCCACCATATATAAGAAGTGGCAAACCAAGTACAACTCCTATGTTAAAAATATTTGTCCCTATAATATTACCAAGCGCTATATCAAATTCTCCTTTTTTAGCAGCAATTACAGTCATTGTCATCTCAGGAAGAGATGTTCCTATAACAACTACTGTCATAGTTATAATTTTAGTACTAACATTCAATAATGATGCTATTTCTTTTGCATTATCAACAACTATATCACTAGCAAATACTATTCCAATACAACAAATAACAACTAATAATATAGATATAATCATATTATATTTAGGTTTACTATATTCAAAAAATCCCTGTTTAGATTTAACTGCAGAAACTACATAAAATATAAATACTAAAAAGAAGAAAATAAATAATAAACCATCTAATCTATTTAAAATGAAATCCTCTGGTATTCCCCCAACATAATGAGAAATAATTGATATAGAAAACATTGATGTTACTGCAAGTAATATAGGTAGTTCTTTCTTAACAACATCATTTTTAACTTTAATTGGATTAATAAAAGCAGCAAGTCCAATTATTAACAAAATATTTACTACATTACTTCCAAGTACATTTGCAAGTGCGATATCTCCACTTCCACTAGATATACTGTTAAAAGATATAGCAAGTTCAGGAGCACATGTTCCAAAAGCAGCTACTGTTAATGCACTCATCATTTTAGACATTTTAAAATTAGTAGCAATTGAACTAATCGCATCAATAAATATATCTGAACATTTTATTAACAATACAAATCCAATTATTAACAATATTATTGCTTTTAACATATATCCTCCTATTATATTTATATTATAAACTATTTAATCACTTTTTAAAAGAAAAAACCTTACAAATTGTAAAGTTATTCATCTTCAAGATTATCAATTTCTTCAAATAATTTATCAACATTTTTACTAGGCAATAACATTGTATTACTTTTATTAATTTTAATTTCAAAAACATTTGATTCAGTTAACAACTCATCCCCATCAATACACCAAGAGGGAGGTATTTTATCAAACTCTAATTTTATATTATCAGTTTTAAAATATGTAAATCCTGGTATATCATTCATTTCTCTTCTTTTTAAATAATGAAGTGATTTTATAATATCCCATTTATTTTTAATATCACATAATAATACTTCAAATTTATTATCATCTAATTTTACATCAGGATAAATATTTTGTACACCACCAACTCTATTACTATTAGTAATAAATATAAATGAAACTCTTTTCTTAAATGTTTGTCCATCAATAGTATATTTAATATCATAAAAATGTAAATTTTGTTTTAACTGTTGAATTCCATACATTACATATGCTAGCCTTCCATACTTTTCTTTTAACTTTCTAGGAGTTGCATAAGAAATATCAACATAGGCACCTATACAAGCAACATATACAAATGGATTATTGTTTATCAAGCACACATCTATATTTTTTTGAACACCATTTAATAGCATAACTATATTTTTTGAAGTATTTCCACTCATACCATACATATGAGCAACATCATTAACACTACCAAGAGGCAAATGCCCAAGTAAAATAGGTTTTTTTCTTTCTATATTACCTGATATAACTTCATTTAAAGTACCATCCCCACCAGCACATAATAGTAAATCTACATTCTTTAGTTTCTTTGTTATTTCCTTAGCATGACCTTTATATTCTGTATATATAATTTCAGTGTCATATTCATAATTTTCAAGTATTTTATATATTCTTTTCAAATCAAAACGATTTGTTAATTTACCACTATTAGGATTGTAAATAACAACACATTTTAGCATAATTTTCCTCACTTTTTTCTATTGTAATTATTATATCACTTTTTATTAATTTATCAAATATAAATAAAATAAACATATTTTAAAATTTATTGTCAATAATATGAATAAATGGTGTATAATATTTGAATGGACGGAAAGCATATGAAAAAGAAAAAGCAAACAAAAAAGAAAAATAACAAGAAGAATTATCTAAAAATAACATTATTGGCTATTTTATTTTTAATGTGCATTACTTTTTGTGGATTTGTGTATTATATTTATATTTCTGCACCAGAATTCAAAAGCAATTTACTATATAGAAAAGAATCATCAAATATATATGATTCAAAAGGTAACTTAATTTCTACAATCGGAACTGAAAGAAGACAATTAGTTAAATATGATGAATTACCACAAGTATTAATAGATGCAATTATCGCTACAGAAGACTCTCGTTTCTTTGAACACGATGGATTTGATATTCCAAGATTCTTAAAAGCAGGAGTGGGCTATATAAAAGGTGTAGATGCAGGTGGTGCAAGCACTCTTACAATGCAACTTTCTAAAAATACTTTCACTAGTACAGAAACAAAAGGATTTGATGGAATAGTTAGAAAATTTACGGATATTTATATGTCTATCTTTAAAATAGAAAAAGACTATTCAAAAGAAGAAATAATTGAATTTTATGTTAATGCTCCATATTTAGGCGCAGGCAGTTATGGTGTTGAACAAGCATCAAAAACATATTTTAATAAAGATGTCACTAATTTAAACTTAGTAGAAGCAGCAACCATAGCGGGAATGTTTCAAGCACCAGGAGAATATGATCCATACATTAATCCTGAAAAAACAACAAAAAGAAAAAATGAAGTAATAGATTTAATGTTAAGACATGGATATATAACAGAAACAGAAGCAAATCAAGCAAAAAAAATTGATGTAGAAAATATAGTCAAAAAAGTTAACAAAAACATAAATAAATATCAAGGATATATTGATACTGTTATACAAGAAGTAATTGATAGAACTGGTAATAATCCATACGAGGTATCTATGGATATCTATACAACTTTAGTTTCAGACAAACAAGATGTTATAGAAGACTTTTATAACAATTGGAAATTTAAAGATAATAAAGTTCAAGTAGGTATCGGAGTAATAGATAATAATACAGGTTCTATTATCGCAGTAGGCGCAGGTAGAAATAAAAATAGTGCAATGTCACTTAATTATGCTACTCAAATAAAAAGACATCCCGGTAGTACAGCAAAACCATTATTTGATTATGGACCGGGTATTGAATACAAAAATTGGTCAACATATACTCCATTCATAGATAAACCTGTAAAATATACCGGTGGCGGAACAATGAGAAATGTTGATGGTAAATATCAAGGATTTTTAACTTTAGAACAATGCTTAGTAAGATCAAGAAACACATGCGCTTTACAAGCATTTCAACAATTAAGTAATTCAAAAATTGATAAATTTGTTACTTCTCTTGGAATCACACCAGAATATTTAGGTAGTTCAAGATTTATAAACGAAGCACACTCTATTGGTGGATTTACCGGAGTAAGTCCTGTACAACTTGCTGATGCATATAGTGCTTTTGGTAATGGTGGGTATTATACTGAAGCACATACAATAAATAAAATTGTATATAAAAACGGCAATGAAGATGATGTTATAGACTTTAATTTTGAAAAGAAAAAAGTAATGAAAGATACTACGGCTTATATGATTTCTCAAATGTTAAAAAAAGTAACAAGTTCTTCTATAAAAGTAGAAGGCAGTGAAATTTCAACAAAAACTGGTACAAGTAGTTATGATCCTAACACTTTAAAAAAATTAAAACTATCTAAAAACGTAATACAAGATGCATGGACAGTTACATTCAGTAAAGATTATTCAATCGCAATTTGGTATGGATATGATAATTTAACTAAAAAAACTTATAATACATCAAGTCATGCATGGAGTGAAAGAACAAAAATACAAAAAGCAATAGTTACTAAAATAATGGAAAAGAATTCAACATTTAATATTCCATCTGGAATAGTTAAAGCAAGAGTTGTAGTTGGTACTAATCCGCCTAAATTACCAAACTCTTCTACTCCTTCATCAAAAATTCAAACACATTTATTTGTAAAAGGAACAGAACCAACATCAACAGTATATTATTCACCAAAAACTGAAACAAAATCAAATGATAGTGAAGAAATAACAGAAGAAGAAATAGAAATACCAGATATTTTGGAACCTTAGTATTTATTTATTAAATAATTTATAGTATACTTAACTTATGACAAGAGTAAGAAAAGTAAGAAAATTAAAAAAGAAAAATTGTGTTCTAGCACTTTTACTAATTTTAAGTACTGTTGCATTTGTATATTCAGCAATTAATCTTATAGATTGGCAAAAAGATAATAAGATTACAAATGACAATATAAATGATATAAATGGACAAACAACAATAACAACTTCTACACAGGGAGAAGCAGTTAATTCTGAAAACGAACCTAAAGATAGTATATACTGGTCATACATGAAAACCGATTTAATAAATGTAGATTTTACTGAATTAAAAAAGAAAAACAGTGATACTAAAGGTTGGATTCAAGTGCTTGGAACTAATATTAATTATCCATTTGTACAATCAAAAGACAATAAATATTATTTAACAAGATCATTTAATAAGAAATATACTGATGCAGGATGGGTATTCTTAGACTACAGAAACAATATTGATAATTTAAGTAAAAATAATATAATATACGCTCATGCAAGAAAAGATAAAACGATGTTTGGAACATTAAAAAACACTTTAAAAAAAGATTGGTATGATAATAAAAATAATCATATAATTAAAATATCAACTGAAAAAGAAAATACTTTATGGCAAGTATTTAGTGTATATCATATAGAGACAGAAAATTACTACATACAAACTAACTTCAATAGTGATAAAGAATTTAAAGAATTTGCAAATAAATTAAAGAAAAGATCAACATATTATTTTAATGCTAATATAAGTGAAAAGGATACTTTATTAACTTTATCAACTTGTTTCAATAAAAAAGAGAAAATGGTTCTCCACGCAAAACTATTAAAGAAGGAAAAAAGAAATTAGTCATGCTAATTTTCTTTTTTTATAAGTTCAAAATATTTATTAGGAATATTTAATTCGATACTAATTAATTCTTTAGTTATTGGATGATTAAAGTATATTTTATAAGCAAACAAAAACATATATTTAAAATTATCTTTAAGGCCATACTTTTTATCGCCAACTATAGGAGTATTATTATCTTTCATATGTACTCTAATTTGATTCTTTCTACCAGTTTTAAGAGTTATTTCTAACATAGAATATTTATTATTAGACATAATCCTTTTATATTCAGTAATTGCATATTTACCATTTCTATCATTAGAACTATACGTATATAATGATTTAGTTTCTTTTAAATATGATTTTATTACTCCATTATCTTTAGTAGTACCATGAACAATAGAAATATATTTTCGAGTTACTTTATCCCATGAATCCTGTAATATATATTTTGCTTTTTCACTCTTAGCAAAAACCACTATACCACAAGTATCTTTATCAAGCCTATTAACAATAAAAACTTTTTGATTCTTCTTATGTAAATAATTATACACTTCACTATATAAATTTCTTTCGTTTTTAGAAGTATTAATAGTTAACATATTACTAGGTTTATTTATAAGCAACAAATGTTTATCTTCATAAACAATATTTAATTTATTATTTCTCATAATAATTGACTCAAAGCAACAAGAATAACCCCACTGATTAATCCAAGTTGTAACTCCTTTTTTCTAATATTTTCTTTTACTTCACATAGTAATTCAAAAAGAGCAATATATATTAGCATACCAAGAGTTATAGAAATTAATGCACATAAAATACTACTATTAAGTGTAATTTTAAATATATTTAACAAAATTATGCCAATTATACTAGATAATGATAAACCTATCATTAATAATGCTTTAACTTTTTTATTCTTAATCATACTAGATATTTGTATACCAAGTGGTATATTATGGAAAGAAACACCTATTGCCATAATAACACCCATACCAAGAGTTGTAAGACTAGTTGTATATATTGCCGTTGATTCTATTATGTTATGAATAAATAATGCAACAAATGATATTAAACCAATATGTTCCATATGATCTTTTTTATTAGAATCGTGATCATGATCAGGAATAAAATAATCAAGTAATTTAAGTATAATAATTCCAATTAATACAAATATTAATATTACAAATTTATTATCAATAAGTTCCAAACATTCTGGAAGTAAATCGAATATTATTAAACCAAATATAACTATAAACGAAAAACCTAATGAAAATGTCACTAGCTTATTATTATTTTTTAATATTACAGTTATTATATATCCAATTAAAAATGATAAACCAGAAAGTATAGTAACTAAACATGCAATACTCATAAAATCACTTCCATGAAGATTATATCATAAGAATTAAATTTTACAAAGGATTAACATTTATCATTAAATATATTATAATTGAATTATGAAAAAAATTGATAAATTACAAAATATGATAGATAATTCTAACAAGATAGTATTTTTTGGAGGAGCTGGTGTTTCTACAGAAAGCGGTATTAAAGATTTTAGAAGCAAAGATGGACTTTATAATATGAAGTATAAATATCAACCTGAATTAATGTTAAGTAGTACCTTCTTTTATCAAAATACAGAAGAATTTTATAAATTTTATAAAGACAAACTAAATTGTTTAAATAGTGAACCAAATATTGTCCATAAATATTTAGCAAAATTAGAAAAAAACGGCAAATTAATTGGTATAATAACCCAAAATATTGATGGATTGCACACAAAAGCAGGAAATAAAAAAGTTTATGAATTACATGGCACTATTTATAGTAACCATTGTATAAAATGTAAAAAGTTTTTTGATGCAAAATATGTATTTGAAAGCAAAAATATTCCAAAGTGTGACTGCGGTGGGATAATAAAACCAGACGTAGTATTATATGGTGAAATGCTTGATAATAATACATTAAACACATCAATAGATTTAATAAGCAACTCTGACATGCTTATAGTCGCAGGTACTTCTCTTCTTGTAGAACCAGCAAGCAGTTTAATCAGATATTTCAAAGGGAAATATTTAGTAATATTAAATAGAAGCAATACTAAATATTGTGACATTGCTTCGCTAGTTATAAATGATTCACTTGGTAATATATTTAAACAGTTGAAATAACTGTTTTTATTTTAATAAATTTCCTATTATTCCATATGATAAAAGCATCATAATTATACTTGCCATAATAATTCCAAGCATTATTGCTATAAATGATTTCTTTTTATTCATTTCAAGAACTGCCGCTATTAAACACCCTGTCCATGCACCAGTCCCAGGAAGTGGTATACCTACAAATAATACTAATCCAAAATAACCATATTTTTCTATCTTATCTTTGTTCTTATCAACTTTATTATTTAACCATTTAGATATTTTCTTAAATAGATTTACTTTACTAGTTTCCATCCATTTTAATATTTTAGAAATAAATAACAATATTAAAGGAACTGGTAAAGTATTACCAATTATCGCGGCAATATAACCATTAAGAGGTTTAAGTCCAATTAATGATGCTGCTAATATTCCACCTCTTAACTCTAATATTGGTAGTATTGATATTATAAAAACTAATAATTCTTTTCCATACTTAAGTGAAAGTAATCCACCAAATGAATCTATTATTGTATTAACTATATTCTCCATAATTTCTCCTAATTAAATTTATTAATTTTTTAAATCACTATTACTATTATTGTAACATTTATATATTATAAAATAAATATTTATTACAATTATAGACATAATATTATGATATAATTAGTAAGAGAGGTTTTTTATGAATAAAAATGAAATCGGTGTATTTGATTCAGGAATTGGTGGAATCACTATATTAAATGAATTAAAAAAAATATTACCTAATGAAAATTTTATATATTATGCAGACTCAAAAAATAATCCATACGGAAACAAATCTTTAAATGAATTATTTAAAATAGTATGTGATATTGTAGATAAGCTATTAAAAAGAAATGTAAAATTAATTGTAATTGCTTGTAATACCGCTACTACAAGATGTATTAATATGTTAAGAGAAAAATATAAAAATGTTATTTTTGTAGGAACTGAACCTGCTATTAAAGTAGCATGCGATAAAAATTTTAAAAATACTATTGTTATGGCAACTCCTGGTACTATAAATACAGAAAGAATGCATCAATTAGTTGAAAATAATATAAAAGATAATCAAAATGTTTATTTAATACCATGTGAAGGTCTTGCTGACACTATTGAATTCAAAACAGAAAAAGAAGTAGAAATTAAAGTTAATGAATTATTAACACCTTATAAAGACAAAGATATAGATTCAATAGTTCTTGGGTGTACACACTATCCATATGCAAAAAAATTTATAAAAAACATATTTCCTAACGCTACATTAATTGATGGTAATCATGGTGTATCAAAACAAGTTAAAAGAATGCTAAAAGAACATGATTTATTAAATAATAGTAATAAAAAAGGTAATGTTCAAATCATTTTTAACAAATAAAAAAGGACTAACTCTTTAATCCTTTAAGTCCTTTACAACCTTTAGAACCATTAAATCCTTCTAAGATATTTGATTCAAAAGACATTGTTTTCTTTTGTTTATTTTTGTATTCCTTAATAGCAATAGAAATCATTTCATCTAATAATTCAGAATATTTTAGTCCTGCTTCTTTCCATAAATAGAATGACAAGCTTCCTGGACATGTATTTGGTTCATTTACATAGAATTTTTTAGTTTTAGAATCTATTAAATAATCAATTCTACAAACACCGCTTAAATTAAATAGTTTGAAAACCTTTTTAGAAGTTTCACTAATATCATCAGTTAATTTTTTAGATATTCTAGCAGGTATAATTCTATTAGTAGATGCCATACCTTTAGATGATGTTTTGCTTCCCTTAGAGCCACTTAAATATTTATCATTATAACTTAATATTTCATCAAGTCCCATAACCTCTTCTAATGGGGTAACACGTTGAAATTCATAATTACCAAGTACACTTGAGTTTACCTCAATCAAATTATCAACTGCTTTTTCAACAACAATTTTATTATCATAAGAAATTGCTTCATCTATAGCACTTTCTAAATCTTTTTCACTTTTAACGTATGTTATGCCTACACTGCTTCCTAAAGTAGCAGGTTTTACAACAACTGGATAACCTAGTTTCTTAATATTATTTATTATACTAGATTTATCTTCAACATATTCATTATCAAAAAACCACGTATAATCAACAATTGGGATCCCTGCGCTTGCCATAACTTGTTTCATAATTACCTTATCTTGACCAATCGCACTTCCAATTACATGTGAACCAACATATGGTATTCCAATTGTTTCTAATAGTCCTGCTAAAGTACCATCTTCAATATTATTTCCATGTACAACTGGAAGAATTATATCAACATCAGTTACATTCTTTCTAAACAAACCAGTTGTTTTTTGTAAAAAGAATCCTTTCTCTGTTTTATATAAATTTACTTTTGAAACATATTTCTTATTATTTTCAAAATCCTTATAAAAATCCACTTCCATTAAAGGATGACCAGTATACCATATTTTATTCTTAGCAATATAAATAGGAATTATTTCATACTTATCTTTATTTAAATTTTCCATTGCTTGAATTGCAGAAATAATACTTACTTCATGCTCTACTGTTTGTCCTCCAAAAATTACACCAACTTTTATTTTCATAATATTTCCTCCTACTCATTAAATATATCAGGTAAATCATTTTCAAGTAACACATATGTATTTCCATCACTTAATTTTCTCATAAGTGGAAATGCTTCTTTTACATCATTTAAAATATGAATCTTTTTATCACTATACTTTTCCTTATGAAGTCCATCTAATATTGGTTTTGTTTGATGTTCACCAATAAGAATAACCTCATCACATACAGATGCAATATGACGACCAAACTCCATATTAGCACTATATTCTTCACTGCCAAGTTCTATCATACCTGGAGTTACTATTATTTTTTTACCATCCATTAAACCTAAAACATCCACTGCCATTTTAGATCCAACAGGATTAGAATTATAAGCATCATCAATAATATTAATATTTCCAAACTTTTTAAGTTCTAATCTATGTTCTATAGTCTTAATTCTTTTAACACCTATTTGTATTTGTTCAATATCCATTCCTAAGTTATATGCAAGAAGAATTGCTTCAGAAATATTATATATATTAGCAATACCAAGTAATTTAGTTTCAAATTCATACTCTTTCTTTATGTCTTTAAACTTACAAGTAAATTTAGTTCCATTATTAGTTACCTTAATTTTATTTATATATAAATCAGATTCTTTATCTTTTGTAGAAACCCATTTAACATTACATTTACTTTTAATTTTATAACTTGTTTGATATTCATCATCTTTATTTAATATTGCAAGACCATCAGATGGTAATGAATCTATCAATTCAAATTTTGCTTTTTGAATATTTTCACGAGTTTTAAAACTTTCTAAATGAGCAGTACCTATTGTTGTTAAAATAGCATATTTAGGTTTTACAAACTCCGCTTTTTCTTTTATTTCTCCTCTTTTAAAAGCACCCATTTCAGCAATAAATACTTCACTAAATTTATCCATATAATTATTAATTGCGTTAAAAAGTCCATACATTGTATTAAAACTCTTAGGTGTTGCGAAAGAATTATATTTAACATTTAATATATCATTTAATGCATTCTTTGTACTAGTTTTACCATAACTTCCAGTTATACCTATTTTTTTCAAATTAGGCATAGACATAATCTTATTTCTAGCAACTTTTTTATAATGTAAAAATACTAATTTTTCTATAGGTTTATTTATGATATTAGCAAGAAAAACCATGAAATAGTTAAAATAAACTAATAAGCCAATATAAATATAATAACCATAAATTCTTGTATCTACAAAATCACATAAAATAGGTATTATCGCTATTAAATACAATATCATTAAAGTTACATATAATCTTTTTATTCTTTTAGTGATAACTAAAGGTTTTTTAGTTTGTTCTCTCTTTAATTTGTTATTATTAATCATTAATGCAATTATGTAAAATAAAGAAAATATAATTACTGCTGCATTAAAACTTATTAATTTGAATAAAGCAAAACAAACAAATAAAACATCAAATGTCACAAATACTTTACTTATATTATCTAATATCCATTTAAAATATCTATTCCCATCATTATACCAATTTTGTTGAAGCATATGCATTGCCTTTTTACTCTTATAAAATATATAAATAAAATAAGGTATTAATGATAATATAAAATATGTCTTCATCTTTATTCACCACTCTCTATAAAACTTCTAAGCACATTTATTGTTTGATTAAGTCTTTCTAAATATGCATAATGTGTACATCCTTCATATATAACAAGTCCTGAATTAGGAATTAATTTTTCCAATTCTTTACCATCTTCAAGTGATACAGCCGCATCCATAGTTCCCCAAATTAATAAAGATGGACATTTAATCTTTTTAACTTCATCACTTATATCAGTATTAACATGCTCTACTAGAACCTTTCTCATCATTTCACTAGCATTTTTATAATCAGTAGAACCAATATATTTTTTAGCAATACCTTCTAGTTTATTCAATAAAGGTACCTTTTTACAAAATTTTAATACTTTTAATTTAAAGTTTTCTTTTTCAATCTTTTTCTTATATGGACTTGCAAGTAAAACTATTTTATCTGTTTTATACTTAGTAGCATAAACTAAAGATATTTTTCCACCAAAAGAATGACCAATTAAAATAGGATTTTTTATCTTTTCTTTTGTTAATATCTTGTTAACCATTTCTGCATAATCATATACAGTATATATCTCTTTAGGTTCCTCACTATCACCAAAACCAGGTAAATCTATAATTAGACAGTTATATTTTTTTATAAAAGGTTTTGCAATAGGCATCATCATTTGAATATTTTGTCCCCAACCGTGTAAAAAAATCAAACTTATTTTAGAATTGTTATTATAATATTCATAATTCACATTACTGTTTTTATAATTAAACTTCATGTCATTCACCATATTAATTATAGCACACTGTCTATTCTTTTAATATAATTATGCATTTTACTTTACATAAAAAGACTATTATTCATCACTATCAATAGTCTTTTCTTCAATTTCAGTAAGATTTATTTGAATATTTTCATCTTTTCCTATTTTAACTGTATTATTTATTTCATTATATCCATATTTTGAAACTGTGTATTTTAATTCATCTTCATCTAATACTGTCACTTCTAGTATACCAATACCAGTTTTTAAAACACTATTGTTCTTGTATATAGTAACTATCGCATCAGAAGGATTAGGTTCAATTTTTAATGTATATTTTTTCTTTTCCATTAATTCCAAATTTTCATTAATATCTTTATTCATAACAAATTCATGTTCTTTATCATAAAATCCATCTTTTTGAATTAATACTTTAACTTTAGTATTTTCATCAAATACTTTCTCAAACTCATTTAGTGAGTTATACTCATCAGAATTTGCCACTACTTTAATATTGCTTCCATCAATTGATTTGATTTTTAAAGTATATTCAGGAACCTTTTTATAATTGAAAACTAATATACATTTTAAATTTTTATCACTAATATTTTTTGTTTTATGCTTAAATGTAACCTTAAAAGTATACTGACTCGCTGGTTTTATTTTTGTTTTATTTATTTCAATGCCATCAAAAGTATACTCTATATTTGAATTACTATAAACTTGATTATTAACTTTAGTAATTACTAAATTTTCAGATGACAAATTAGTCAATGTTATATTATAAGTAACAGTCGAATTATAATTATCTAACGTAATGTCACTAATTATACTATAAGCAGTATAATCAAAAGAAGAAATAACTGCATTATTAGTAACTTTAGAAATTTTCATATCAGTTATTCTAGATTCCTTAATAGGTCTTACTAATGCTTTTCCATTAATCGCAAGAGATGTAGAATATGCAGAAAAACCTATGGTTAGAGAAAGAATAGATATTGTTAAAAATACAAATACTAAAGAAAAAATTCTATATTTATTTGTTTTTTCTTTTCTTACCATGAGATCCTCCATTACAAACATCCTTCTCATCAAGTGTGTATTTATAAATTATACTATCATGAATAATAATAAACTCAGATAATTTATGTGGTTTAATTTCATTATAAATTATTGGAGTCCCCAAATTATCATGTATATCTCTTAACTCTTCAAATGATAACATATTCAATGTTTTATAACCTTTTTCATCTATAGAATTTTGTGCGTTTCCTATAATACTATCATAATCTTTTAATAATTTTTTTAATGTAATATCATATTTAGATCTTTCTTTCATAAATAAATAAACTGTTCTAAATAATGAAACTATAAAATACAAATTAAGTAATGTAGATAATATAAATCCAATTAGGTACTTGATATTTAAGTCTTTAATTCCTCTATCTTCATATATTGTATTGAAATTATTAATATCATTACTATCAATTTTTATATTTAACGTCTGTTCAGTTAGAGGAATAGTCAAAGATGATGAACTATTTAAATCTATTTTATTAGTAAATTTATCACTTTGAGCATGAGTCTCTACATTTAATATTATAGTTAAATCACTACTTGATGTTAAAGCATAAGATGATTTAAATGACTTAACAAAATCATTAAAATGTTGATAATCTATATTTATTTTTTGACTAAAATCATTATGCATTAAATTATCTTTATTAATAGTTTTTTCATCAGCTAAACGTTCTTTTTTCTCATATAATACTTCTTTTTTATCAGTATCATCATATACCCTAGTTATCGCATCAACACTATATGTAGTTTTATATTTCAATTCTTCACTAGTTATAAAATTATAATCAAAGACAACATTAATATTCTTGATTAAATTAGCAATATAGTTCATACCGGATGGTAATGTTTTTTTATCATAATAATCATTATCTTTCAAATTAACCGAATAATCTACTGTACTTTTTTCTTTATACATAAATGAAGACTTAGTTTTAAAGACAAATGTCTGCATATAAAATATAACAGTAAAGCAAGTAAGTAATAGAATTAAACACGAATATAATACAATTGAATACTTTTTACTTGAAAATTTATAATTATTTTTAGTTAAATCACTCTGTTTCATTTTAATCTCCTTTAATACGATCAAATATTGCTACTGAAGGATATCCAATATATCTTATTTTAAATTTTTCTAATCCTACAATATTATCTATATCTAATAAATACCCATCAGGAGAATTATTATTATCACCTTTGGTATTATAAAAAACTCCCCTAGATGTATTATATTTTTTAATAATTCTATGTACAACAACTTTATTATCCATATTGAATGCTATTATGTCGCCTTCTTTAAGTTTATTTTTCTCATCATCACTAAGTTTCTCTATAACAACCATATCACCTTTATTAATATTAGGTGTCATTGATCCAGTTGCTATTACAAAAGTTCTATATTTAAACAATCCACTAGATGTACAAATTAATAATATTAAAAACGTACTTAAACATATATAAATATATTTTTCTATATTGTTTCTTTTTTTAGAAACTATTTTTCTATACTTTAACTTATCAAAAATATTAAACGTAGATATAAATATTAACATAGGAATTAAAATATATAAAACAGATTCTAAGTAATTACCAAAATTTGGAATAATAGGTAATATATATTTAGGTATTTCCATTAAATATCTATATATCAAACATGGTTTATAACTTGATTTAATAGATAGATATGTCAGCAATATAGATTTACTCAAATTTGGTAAAATAAATAAACCCAAAGCATTTAAAACTTTATAAAAATTTGTAAAATTAGTTGCTTTTATTATTAAAGTAGAATCAAGTAAAGTAAATACAATTGCTGAAAAAAACAACAACCATTTACTATCTTTAATTTGACTATTTATAATATATCTTAATACTTCAATTAAAGTTATAGATAAGATAACAGGCAATACATTCTTAAAAATACTTAATATATTTAAACTATAAACATTTCTTGTAAAACCTATTATTAATCCACTTAAATAAATAATAATATAGTATATGAACACATAAATACACATCGTTAAAATTATATCTTTATCATATCTAGACTTAATTTTTCTAAAACCAATTAAATAATAAGATATAAAGATTAACATAGTTATAAATGCACATATACTATATTTATCTAATTTTTTAAGAATAAATATGTCAAAAAGTAAAACAAAAACAATAATAGTTAAAATAACTAAAGTTCTTTTGTCTCCTTTTTTCATTCTTTATTCCCTTTCTAATTAATTTTGAGTATAGATTAATGTTGTAGTACCAATAGTAATTTTAACTTCATCATTAACTTTAACAGTACTTGCACTAGGCCACTCTAATTTTAATTTAAAACTTTGTACACCAGATTCCCCATTTTTTGCTACTGGTAAAACATCAACATTAGGTGAAAGCACTCTACCATCACTATAAGTTAATGTATATTTAAGTTCATCACATAATTTATTTGCCTCATCACTACTTGTTGTACTACCATCTGCCGGTGTACAAGATAATGTTCCCTGTACAAATGTTTTTAGTTTGGCAGATAAATTACCTGCATTTTTAACATCAAATAAATACGTTACAGAATCTCCAGGAGATGTTAAAGTAACATCAAAGCCTGATATAGTTGTACTCTCTAATGTTGGCTCTTTATTAACAACAGCATTTCCAGTTGTTACACCTTTAAATTCATTATCAGTTTTAAAGTATATACTCCAACTTGATGGATCAACATTCGCAGCACCATCAATTTTTAATGTTTCTGTATAAGCAGCATATCCAATTGTTAAACCAGCAATTGCCACTACTAAAGCAATAATAGCTATTATTTTAAATCCTCTTTCTCTTTCCATATCTATCCTCCTTAGATTGTTATACATTGATTATATCATAAATATATAATAATTTCATCAATAAAATAAAAAGTTCACAAATTAATGTGAAACTATAATTTAAGTTTTAATGTTTGCTCGCCATCTTGTTTTTGAACATTCTCAACTTGTACAGTACTCATTCTAAACATAGTATCTCTCAATTGATTTTCTAGTTTTTTTATTTCACTTGTCGTTTGTAATCTTGCTGCTCTACCAAAATTTTGAATTTGTATAATTTCATTTAATGTTTCAACTAATTTATTATTAGTGTATTTTGTGGTGCCATTTGAAATGATACAATTCTAGTTAATCTTAAATCATGTAATCTTTTTTCAAATCTATCGCATTGATCAACATAATCGCTATATTTTTGAGCAGTTTCTTGCGTTCCTAGTGCTTGTACCTCGATTGCTAATTGTTGAACTTTTGATCTTGCTTCTGCTAATGCAAGTTTACCAGCAGCAATATATAATTGAAGTTCTTTGCAAAATGTTATATTTTAATCATAAACTCCTTATAATGTTGAACAATCCTTTCTTAAAATCATTTGATGTTCTCTTAGTTTTTCTACTATATTATCAATATTTTTTTCTACTGCATCATATTTTATTTTGTTTGTTTTGCTCTACTAATTCCTCTTTAATAAAACCAAAAACTTCTTTATTTTCTATATCAGATGATGATAATTCAAATACTACTTGTCAAATTAATTCTCATGTTTCACCTAAGTCTTTAGTTTTTATTTCATTAAGCACAGTTCCACAATACCCATCTAGTTTTTCTTGAACTTGAGAACCATAATTTATTACTAAATAACTATTAGTTATATCAATTTTTTTAGAAAATTCTTTTACTTGTTCCCTTTCTTTATCAGTAAGTTTTCTTAATTTTCACATTCAACTTGAATATTTGATTCAATTGCTTGATTATCAATAGTTGGAATATCCAAATCCAAATTAAATTTTGGTTGTTCCTTTAAAGTATCCACATCAATACCTCCCTTAATGGTTCTTTATTATATATTAACATTCATGATATGTCAATAAAATCAAGTAAAACTGTAATTTGGTGTATGTAATATGTTTTCTATTAAAATATAAATAATTTCAGATAGAAATAAAAATATACTTATATACTTATTAAAACAAACTAAAAGCACGGATAAACTAATTATTTTCCGTGCTTTTATATATGTTTTCTCCAAATTTTGGAGTTTCTTTTTATATGGCAGGGGTAGAAGGACTCGAACCCTCCCCAACGGTTTTGGAGACCGGCATGCTACCACTGACACCATACCCCTATCAGATTGGCACAAACTAATTATATAATAAAGTTAATAATAAATCAACTTTTTATACATATTTTCTATAAATGCATACAATAATATAGGTGAATTATATGTTAATTAAATATACAGATAAAGAATTAGATTTATGTGCAAGATTAATGAGAGCAGAAGCACTCGCTGAAGGTGAACTTGGAATGCTTATGGTAGGAAACGTAATTGTCAATAGGGCAATCGCTAACTGCCTTGATTTTAAAAATATACGAAGTATAACTGATGCTATATATCAAAAAAATGCATTTGTCGGAGTAAATAGTAATCTTTTTAAATCAAAATCCACCACTAAAGAAAAAGAACTTGCCAAAAGAGTATTAAAAGGAGAATACTACCATCCAGCAACTAATGCGTTATGGTTTTATAGTCCTAAAAAAGGAGAAGAATGCAAAGGTACTTGGTTTAAGCAAAGAAATGCTGGTAGATATAAAGGTCATTGTTTTTACGCACCAGACCCAGGAGTGTGTCAAGAATTGTACTAAATCTATTAAAATATTAAGTTTCATGGTATAATGTTAAAACAAGGGATGAAGTATATGGAAATATTAAATGATATAATTACTGCTATAGGTAACTTTTATTTTGCCGGGAATAAAATATATAAAATAATAGGTGTAATATTAAGTATTATGGTTTTTCATAAAGCATTTTACTTCGTTATTGGTATGTTTTTCACAAGAAAATTTAAACCTGCTAAAAAGAAACACAAATATGGAATACTAATTGCTGCTAGAAATGAAAAAGCAGTTATTGGGAATCTTATAGATAGTATAAATAAGCAAGATTATCCAAAAGAATTATATACTATATTTGTAGTTGCTGATAACTGCACTGATAACACTGCAGAAATTGCTAGAAGTAAAGGTGCTATATGTTATGAAAGATTTGATGATGCGCATAGAACAAAAGGTTATGCATTAGAGTTTCTACTTGATAGAATAGAAGAAGATTATAAAAGAGATAGCTTTGAAGGTTATTTTATATTTGATGCTGATAACTTACTTAAAGCAAACTTTATTTCTAAAATGAATGATGCATTCGATAGTGGACAAAAAATAATAACATCTTACAGAAATACTAAAAACTTTGATGAAAACTGGATTGCTTCAACTTACGCGCTACACTGGATAAGATCAATTAGAACAAATCACAGAGCAAGAAGTGTTCTTAGACTTGCAACCAATATTCAGGGAACAGGATTCTTATTCTCAAACGAAATAGTAAAAGATGGATGGCATTATACATCATTAACAGAAGATAGAGCTCTTACTGCTGATGCTGTTGCTCAAGGATATCAAATTACATATCAAGATGAAGCAGAATTTTTTGATGAACAACCAATTAGTCTAAAAGTAGCATTAAGACAAAGACTACGTTGGTCAAAAGGACACTTACAAGCATTTGTTGAAAGTGGTCCATATCTATTTATAAATATTTTTTTTGGTAAAAGATTTTTAAAAACGAATTGGAATAAAAATAAGAAAAAAGTAAAAAAAGAAAAAACATTCAAAAATGTTATGTTAGATATATTAGAATCAATAAGACATAGGTTCGCATCATTTGATACTCTATCACAACTAACACCAATATCATTCATTAATTTATGTAGATGGTTACTTTTCTCAGTTATTATATACTCTTGCTACACATATACTACTGGTATATATGGAAGTAATATATTTAGTGGGAACACTATTCTTGCTAAATGGTTAAGAGGAATAACTGATATAGAAGTTAATGTAGGGCCTGGATACTTAGCAATGTTACTTGGATTTGTACTTGCTGTATGGCATAGGTTATTATGGAGAATGGGAATATATTTCTCAAATATGTGGATGGCAATATATATATTTATTATTGAAAACAAGAGAATTAAAAAGATATCTCTTAAAAATAAAATATTATTTACACTTACATGGCCAATATTTGATATTATCGGTAGATATACAACTTATATAGCATTATTTATGAATGTAACTTGGAAACCAATACCACACGAAAGTAAAATAACAATAGATGATATAAATAATAAGGCAGGTGCCTAAATGAAAGAATATTTAAAACAATTTTACTCAGAAGGCCTTGCTAACACATTTTATGTAAAACCACTTAATTATTTAAAAAAGCATATTAAGAATAAAAGTATATTGAAGTTATTTTCTATAATATTAAAAGTCATATATACTATATTCTGTATAGTTCTAGCAATTATATTATTTAAAGTAATTTTTCCATTTTAAAAGAAGCATATTTTGAATAGTGCTTCCTTTTTATTTAGTCTTTTTAAAATAATCAAATTTTAAAGTTAAGTCATTCTTTTTAGTAATTCTAGTAATAAAATAGTTTTTATTCTCTAACTCTTCTGATGATATACTCTTACCATTAGTTATTTCGCCCTGATATACGTATACATTACCATCGTACCATGAATAATCATTAAAGAATACTATAGGTTCATAATCACTATCTAATGCATCTGTTTGTATATAATTATTTTGATTAAATTCAATTCCAAATAAATTCAATACTGTTGGTAAAATGTTTAATTGAGAAGTTACTTTATTAATAGTTTTTTTCTTCATACCATCTTTCCATATGAAGAATGGAGTGTTATTTATTAAGTTGTTATCTGTTTCTTTATATTTATCAAGAATGGTTTTATCTTCAATAGTATAAAGATAATGATCAGCATAAGCAACTATAACAGTGTTATCAAGTAAATCTTTTTCTCTTAACTTATCAAGTAATAATGAAACCATATAATCTGTTTCTTTTGCTTGTCTTCTAGCACATTCTTCTTCAGACATCTCTGTAAATTCTAAACTCTTTACTTTTTCATCTTCATTTTCAATTTCAGAGTTCATTTCTTCAATCTTTTTTTCTGTATCTTCATTATATAGCATTTTACATACGCCTTTAGTATTAGTAAATGGCATATGTGCTGAATATGTAATTAAATAATCTACAAAGTTTCCTTCTTCAGGGAACATTAAATTACTAAATTCTTCATTCAATATCAATTCTCTATCAAGTTCATATGATTTATCTTTATAGTCAAACATATCAATAAGTCCATAATAATTATCATATCCCCAATTTAAATAATTAACTTTTCTTGAATAATACTCGCCACTATTCATGTGAAATGCGTTTACTGAATAACCAAGATTTTTAAATATATTAGCCATTGAGTTTGGAAATTTATTCTTATTAAATGTATATGCATTTTTATTGTATGAAAGTGGTGTTATTAAACCTGTATTAACAGCAAATTCAGAATTAAATGTACTACCTCCACCATTATAATATGAATAATGATTAGTAAAATTATAAGAATGATTCATCATATTATATAAAGTTGGTGTATCTTCTTCAGTAATTAACCATTTATCAATACCTTCCAATTGTAAGAAAATAACATTGTTTCCTTTGAATTTTCCAGTATATTTATTTTTATTTGATTCTTTCAACATATATGATTCTTCTAAAAAAACTACATCTTCTTGATTTTCTTGCTCTTTAGTCTTTAAAAATGTCATATAGAAATTTCTAACAGTATACTCATATATACCTGTAATCTTCATACTTTTATTATTATCGTTAAAAGATACATATATATTTCTAGGATTCTTCCAACTAGACCAAGTTAGTTCTTTGTTTTCATGACCTAATGTAATAGGTATAAACAAATGTAGTATTATAAATGCACAAACTACAATCGAAATATTCTTATAATTATTTTTCTTTTTGATAGGTATATTTTTGTAACCTATTATAAATGTGACAATTATTATTATAAAAAATATATATACTAGTACATTGCAGTTTTTAAGCGTATCTAAAAAATATGGTGCTCCTTCACTTGCTGATTCCATCAATCTAAAATCAAAGAAAGTTTTAGTAAGTGAAAAGTAAACATTATTTACTAAAAACATTATCATAAATAATATTCCAAATACTAAGTACAATACTCTACTTACAATTTTATTACTATTAATAGAAATGCCTATAAATAGTCCTATGTATATTAAATCAAATAATAAAGGTGCATAGAACCTATAATTGATATAATCAACACTACTTCCTAATATGAATGTAAATAAGTCTATTAATACAAAAGGCAAGCACATTAAAATAATAAATTTATATCTAATAATGAATTCTTTTATCTTTTTATAGTAACTTTTTATTCTTTTAGAAAGCATGATTTTTTTAACTTTATTTAAAAATTTCATATAAATCACCATTCGTATATTCATTATACTAGTATTTGTATTTTTTTTCAATTAGAATATCAGAATAAATGTAAACTTCAAATAAAAAAGTGCATTTAAGCACTAGTTGGTTGGTATTAATAAAGATTGTCCAATTTTTAGTGTTGATGTTGATAAATTGTTTATTGTCATTAATTTTTTGACAGTTGTTCCATATTTATTCGCGATTTTCCATAAAGAATCACCTTTTTGAACCAAGTATGTATTGTAATTTGTAGACCCCGGTATCTTTAGTACTTGTCCTATTTGAAGAGTATTTGTTGATAAGTTGTTAAGACTCTTTATATCGTTTACAGTCGTATCATATTTATTGGCAATTGTATATAGATTGTCACCTTTTTGGACTATATAATTAATTTCACCTGTTGATTTAGATGGAATTATTAACACTTGACCTATTTTTAGAAAATCACTTGTTAGATTGTTTGCTTTTTTAAGTTCAGATGTAGTTATTTTGTTATCATATGCTATTTGAGATAACGTGTCACCGCTTTTTACCGTGTATGTTTTTTCAGCACTGGTCTTTTTAGTTTTAGGAAGAAGTAATTGTTGATTAATTGTTAGTTTGTCAGTATTTAAATTGTTTATTTTCATTATTGTACTAACGGTCGTACCATATTCTTTAGCTATCTTAGATAAATTGTCACCATTCTTAACTTTATATACAAGATAATCATCTGGAATAATTTCTTCCTCTTTAGATGATACTTTAAGTGTTTGACCTACTTGTAGTACATTAGATTTTAGATTATTTAAAGATTTCAATTTGCTTACAGTTGTTCCATATTTGTTAGCAATGTCCCATAATGTGTCACCTTTTTTAACTGTGTAATAATCACTTCCTAGTGGTGCTGTATATTTAATTCCTTTGTAGTCAGCAACTGCTCTAACGACCGCTTCTGCATATTCTTTGTAATTCTTTTTAATTTGTTCAACGTCGTCTTTTGGACTATCTATAAATCCATACTCAATAATGACTGTTTCATTGTTCGGTGTGTCTCTATGCATGAAATAGTAATCTCTTGATGGGTTGCTTGGTAACCTTAGTTGATAATACTTTCTAACGTTTTGGCCTTCTTTTTCGAGTTCGTTAAGTATTTTTTTAGATAATGTTGAGGAGTTTCTTAGGGCGTATATTACTTCGGCGCCGTCGCCACCTGGTGACGGCTCTAGTGGTTATTTTATTTCAATAATATTTGATATACATGCAATATTTCTATCTTTAATCATTTCAAATTCTATTTTATATTTGTATTCATTATTTAAAACATCTTTCACTATTATAATTATCTCATCATCACTATTTATATTTTCATCTAGATAAACATATAAATAAAAAGTAATATTCTTATCAACAACTTTACCAAAACTTGGATAATATTCTTTTCCATTAGATATCACTCTATCCAATATTAATATTGAATTATCAGTATTTTTAAATATTCCCTCTATTTCAGTACCATCTTTTTCAGAATTGAAATTAAATTGAAAATAATGAGCACTTTTAGAATCAAACTCCTGTTGTGGATCAATTCTGTAAAAAATAGGTTTATTAGATAATCTTATTGTTTCTTTGTTTTTCTTATTCTCATGTTTTATAGTTAACAATACACCTAATACTGTTAATCCCCCACTAATTAAGGCACATCCAATTGGTAAAACAACATCAAGTAACATATTAAAATTTTGCACATATATCACTCCATTCCATGATGCACTCTTTATAACTATCTCAACTCAACTTTTTCAAATGTTCTTGATATAGTATATACATCTTTATTATCAATTTTTTCTTGTTTACCTTTATATATTATCAAATTATTATCTTTTATATTACAATCTAAAGTAATGTAATAATCATTGTTTGAATATACTATAACTTTATCATTCCCTATAATATTATAATTCCTAATTAATTTTAACTGTGAATATGTCCTGCCACCATATAATAGTAATAGTATAATTATTAAAAATGGTAATGCTTTAAAATAATTTTTAATTTTAATTTTTGCATCTTCATTGTTGGTGATTTCATCTTTTTTAAAAAGAAAATATGAATAAACTAATTCTATTATTAGTAATATAATATTAAATATAGTAAAACTAAACAAATCTACAAACCTAAAATAAACAAAGCTTAATATTATATTGTAAAAAACTAAAACTAATAACTCTCCAATTATTTTTCTATTTACCTTTTCCTTTAATTTTTTTGTTAAACTATTTGCACTAAATAAAATAGATATGAATGCCGCTAAAAATATAATTGAAAAACATAACGAATAAATAAATCCTGGGTCGTTATATCTATATAATCCAATATTCAAGCCGTAATATGAAAAATAATAACTAGCTATGATATATTCAAAAAATCTTAAAATATATAGTATTATAATACACAATGCCGAACCACATGTAAGGAATAATTTATAATATTTATTAATTATATCAATTGGTTTTTCTATTACTAATTCTTCTTGTTTTGTTTTTTTCATACAAATCCCCCGTTTAAATTATTTGCTATATATTATAGCATATTTTTATCGCAATTTATATTTTTATTTTTTTCCACATCTTCCATATGGATTTCTTATTGGATTTTTATCAACATATTTAAAAGAATAATCATCAAGTATTTTATATTTAAATTTAATTGTTATATTTCTATCTTCATCTACTTCTATTCTATCTATTATGGTAAATAACAAGTCTCTATTTGGTTTTTCTATATTTAATAATTCTTTTATCTTTTTAGTATAATTTGGTATTTTATTAGCACTATTTTTTCTCTTTAAAATTTCAAGTTCTATTTCTTCTAATTTATCTTTTAAGTTTCTCATTTTTTGTTCATAAAGAGATACTATCATTTTGTATGAATCTAAAGAAATATTACCATCAATTCTATCTTGATAAACTGTCTGAATATTAGAAGATAATTTTAAAATATCCTTTTCTATATCTTTCTTTATGTCATCAAGTGATTTAGTACCTGAATTAGTTCTATTAACTATTTCTTCATTTAATTCTTTAATACTTAATCCTTTAAATAAATCAGATAATAATTTGTTTAATTCTTCTAATACTTCTTCTTCAAAATAATCATAAGGAAAGAAATGCGCTTTGCATCTTCCTCTAATTGGGTCTCTAGCATATCTATTACAATTAATTGTCCAGTAATCATGATTCTTTCTATATATTACACCTAATCTATTTCCACACTCTTTGCAATAGATTAATCCCTCTAATAATCTAGTTGGCCTTTTAGTTTTCATATCAACTCTTCGGTTATGATTATCTCTTTTCTTATTAATTATTCTAAAAGTCTCTTTGTCTACTAATGGTTCATGAGTATTCTCTACTATTACCCATAAGCTTTGATCAAGTATTATTTTCTTTTTAGATTTATAACTTATGTTAGTTTGAGTATGTTGTACCATATCACCTGTGTACATTCTATTTTGTAATATTTTTTTAACTGAATGTATTGTCCATATATCTTTTTCTTTTACTCTAGAAGATATTGGTAAGTTCTTATAAGCACTTGGTGTTGGTGCACCTAATTTAGTAAGACGAGTTGCTATTTCAGATATTCCTATATCATTTGCTCTCCAGTCAAACATCTGCTTAACATAAGGCGCTGTATTAGAGTCTATAATTAGATGTCCTTTATCTTCTGGGTCTCTCATATATCCATAACATGGCTTACTACCAATAAATTTACCATCTTTTCTTTTAGAATCTAATACATTTCTAATTTTCAATGAATTTTGTTTACTATAATAATCATTACAAGCAATAATGAATGTTGATGAATCATTACTTGCTTGATTTTTCATACTATCATAGTTTTCAACAATTGATATAAATCTTACTTTATTTTCAGGAAAATAAGTTTCAATATAATATCCAGTCATTACATGATCTCTACCAAGTCTTGATAAATCTTTTACTACTACAAGATTAATCTTTTTATTTTTTATATCTTCAATCATTCTAATAAATCCTGGTCTATCAAAGTTAGTTCCTGAATAGCCATCATCTACATACTCATCTATTAGATTAAAACCATTTTTTAAACAATAGTCTCTTAATATTTCTTTTTGATTAGTAACACTTTCACTATCTGACTCATATTTTTTATCTTTATCTTCTTGAGAAAGTCTAATATAAATACCTGCATTATAATTCATATTTGTTAAGTAACTATAATTCATCTTCTACCTCCTCATTTCATAGCACTTAACTTTCTTCGAGACAAGTGCATCTTACCATGATAAATAAAAATAAGCAAATCATTAGAATTATTTCCCTTCCATAATTTGCTTTAATAAATAATTTAATATTAATTCTTTAAAAATTTCCTTTTTATCTTCTTTCATACTTAAATTTATGTCTACTACGTAATGTTTATTCACTAGAATCACCATCCTTAAATGGTTTAAGTAATTCTTCTAGTTCAGCTAAGTCTTCTTCAGTTGGTGGAATAGATTCACACCTTTTACCATTCCATAACATAACTCCGTCATAATCTTCACCAATAACCGGACTATTAGCACTAATGAAATCATAACTTTCTATTTTTGTTACTGTTACATAATTATGTATTGTTTTATTCTTATCAGAATAAGAATTCAAGTATCCTTTCAAATATATATTTTTACCCAATAAAAAAAAATCTTTATTATTTTCATAAAGATCTTTATATACTCTTAAACTCGCATAAACTATATTACTATTTTCATTAGGCGAATACTTTTTACAAGTAAGACCTAATGTAATATATCTATTATTAATTATAATATTATTTATCTCACCAGATAATAATATCTCATTATAAGTCATAAACAAAACCTCCTGTTTAATTATATATATAATTTTTTATATATTAATTATCTTTTAATTTATTTATTATACATGCATAACAATTCATATATTTTAAACATACAATTGCATACTAGCCTGAATCATCTTACATATCATTTACATATATTCTTCTTTGTAGTAAATCATTATTTTTAACTCTTTCAATATTAATATATCCTTTTTCTTTTAATCTCTTTAAAGAATAATTAATTGTCCTTATTTTAACAAAAGATAAATTGGATAATACTTTATTAGTAGCAAAACAATAACCATTTAATCTACTAAGATTATAAATATTACCAAATAAAAAACAGTCTGATTTAGTCAAACTGTTATCTTTTATTAACTCTCTAGGAATAATAATAAAATCCTTTTTCAAATACAATTTGCTCCTTTCTCAACATCCCAAAAATACCAATTTTTAATTGGTATTTTTTTATCAGGATAAGACGATGGTACCTCAACATTAACTTTACTTAGTAAAATCAAAGTATCTTATGGTACCAAACTTATTTTGCACTTGCAAAATTTATCCCATATAGGTGAATTATCTTTAATATGACATTTAAATATAAGCAAAATAAAAATCCCAATATATAAAATATTGAGATTTAGTTGGGATATTCATATATTTGATATAATTCACCTACTATATCAAATTTATCAGAAAGATTTTTATTATGCAAGTTTATTTTTCTTTCCAATTTCTTTTCCTTTTTTGTTATATTATTCACCTATTATAGCAACTTTAACAAAAAATATTGTATTTGTCCAATCTTTTTAAATGGTACTTTAACCGGTATTTTAAAAGAGATTTATACTTCACTTTATCTTTATTCTACCTTTTAAATTCAAAGAAAAATTAAAACTGAAAAAAGTGCAAAAATTTGCACTAACTTTAAAAAATCACTAAAAAAATTTTTAAATTTTTTATAAATATTCCTTAAATATCTCTTGAATATAGCTATTATTTATCCAAAAACAATGTTTAGTATATTCAGTTACACCTGTTAATTTATCAGCTACTGGCAATTTAAATGTATCTCTTGAATCTCTTCCATGTGGTCTTACATGGCATACTCTATTTTCACTTGAGCCAACAAAATTAGTTTTTCTTTTGCCATTTTTGATATATCTTACTATATTACCTGTTTTGATTGTATTATATGTTTTCTTCCACATATCCATAACCCAAGTTTGAATATCCATTTCTGGCATATTCCATATTTTTATATCTTTAAAAACATATTCTCCATTTTCACATTTAAAGATAAAGAACATATATTTAGTTGTTTCAAATTGTTCTTTTAAGTCAGATGTTTCCCAATCTTGTTCAATTATATCAGTAAATTTAAATGCAGGAAATGATATGCATTCTTTTATTTTACCATTTTCTTCTATTCTAATTGTCTTTGGAACAATGTTTGCTTTTTGAAATTCATCAGTTTTATCTAATTCACTTTTAACATTAAACATTCTATTTATTAACATACTATTTATGCTTTTAGCACTTGATTCAATACCAAACTCTTTCATTAATTCTTTTTGAGTTTTACCTTCATATTTATTTATAACACTATTAACAAATTCACTAAATGAATCAGTAGTATTCTTTAATACTTTTTCAACATCAGAATAATTACCTATATATTTTCTTACTAACTGAGTCATATATGAATTTTTAAAACAAAATGCTCTTTGCATTGCAGGAATATCACTAAAAGGTTGTTTTCTTGTGGATAAAGCATTAGCACCTTTTGAACAAGCTCCAAGATACATTGTATCAGCTTCAGAAATTTCATGTGCTTTACCTTCTCTAATCTTTTTAATAATTAAGTTCCAGTCTTCCTCTATTTGTTTTAAATCTTCATTTTTTGCTAATTCTAATAATTTCTCGTGAGTTATTTTTAAATCTTTTTTGTCCTTACCAGCTTCCCATAAATACCATAAAAGTTGAATCTTATTATTTTTATACCAAAAATGACTACTTCTAAATTCATTTTTATATTCAGTTTCATAATCAATTATATTTAACACAAGTCTTTCTTTAGCAGACAATTCATTCTTTTTAATTCTTTTATATGGAGTAACTTTTAATTCAATACCAGCTGGCATAAAATCTGGTTCAGAATCACTATTATTATCCATACCAAAAAGATATTTTTCTATTAGTTGTCCAAAACCACCTTTATTAGCTTCTTTATCTTCTATTGTTACTAATTCTTCGTTTAAAATATCATTTAATGATTTACCAATTGCAGATTTAGCAATAAGTTCAATTTCTTGTCTATCATATAATCTACCTTTTTTCATAAAATTCTCCTTTCGATCTTGTTTTAATTAAAAATTTAGTTTAAAATATAAGTATAAGGTTGATCTTTTTAAGTCAATATTATATAATAATATAGTCAAATGTTGATCTTTTCAATCAAATATATTATAATATATTTAGTGAATATAAACAATGTCAGGAGGTATAAAATCATGAAAAAAACTGTAGTAGAGCTATTTGCTGGTGTTGGTGGATTTAGATGTGGTTTAAATAAAGTTGAACTTATAAACGATAAAGTTAAAGAAAATGGAAATTGGAAATTTGTATGGGCTAATCAATGGGAACCTGCAACTAAAACTCAAGAAGCTTTTGATTGCTATGTTAAAAGATTTGGTGGTGAAGATGCTAGTAATATTGATATATTCCAAGTAAACAAAAAAGAAATTCCAAATCATACACTTTTGGTTGGTGGATTCCCATGTCAAGATTACTCTGTTGCTCAAACACTTTCAAATAGTAAAGGTATTGAGGGTAAAAAAGGAGTTCTTTGGTGGGCAATCAACGATATATTAAAAGCTAAAAAACCACCATTTGTATTATTAGAAAATGTTGATAGATTATTATTATCTCCTGCTAAACAAAGAGGTAGAGATTTTGGTATTATTTTAAGAAGTTTTCTAGATAACGGATATGCCGTTCAATGGCGAGTTATTAATGCTGGTGAATATGGTTTACCACAAAAAAGAAGAAGAGTATTTATATTTGCTTATTATAAATCTACTGAGTATTATAAATCATTATCCAAAAGTAATCCTAAAGATATAATTTTTAAAGATGGAATGTTTGTTAAACAATTCCCAATTAAAGATGTTGAATTAGAATTTAATACAACTAATTTATCAAAAGATTCATTTAAAGATTTAGTTGAAGTAAGTGATAAGTTTAAAGCACAATTTTATAATGCTGGAATTATGATGAATGGTAAAGTATATACTTCAAAAGTATCAGCTGATTGTAATGAAGTTTTCCCATTAAAGAAAATAATTCAACATGAAGAAGTTGATAAAAAGTTCTTCTTAAGTGATGAAGCTTATAAAAAGTTTCAATACTTAAAAGGTAATAAAAGAATTCCAAGAGTTAAACCTAATGGAGAAGAATATTTCTATACTGAGGGTGCTATGCCATGTCCTGACAATTTAGAAGCTCCAGCTAGAACAATGTTAACTAGTGAGGGTGGAATTAGTAGAACAACTCATATTGTAGAAGACTACATAACTAAAAAGATTAGATTATTAACTCCAATTGAATGTGAAAGAATAAATTGTTTTCCAGACAATTGGACTAATACAGGAATGACAGATAAGAAAAGAAACTTTATGATGGGTAATGCATTAGTTGTCGGAATTATTGAAAAGATAGGAAATGAATTAGAAAATATAATAGAAAAAGAAGATTAATTTTTTCAATTTAATCTTCTTTTTTATACTATAGTTTTAATTTTTATTGACAATAAACGATTCTATTTTGCCATCATCAGGATTTTTTATTAGAAGGTCATCAGCCCAAGCTTTTTGTCTGCTCTGATCTTTAGTAATAATTTTAAGTTTTATTGCATTTGTTATGTTAGTAAAAAAGTAATCATCATTATGATTGTTTATAAAATACAACTCGTCATTTTCTAAGGAAAACGCAAGTATAGGAGAATGTGTTGTAAAAATTAATTGCGTATAATTATTCGAATCTTTTGATGTTATTAATCTAATTAAAAATTTTACTAATGCTGGATGTAAACTTTGTTCTAATTCATCAATTAATATCGTAGAATTATTTTCAAGTGCCTTAACAATTACCGAACCAAGAATTATTATTTTTCTTGTTCCTTCAGATAATTGTGAAAAATATAAAAATTTATTATTTTTATTCCAAAATAGCAAATTTCTATTTTCGTTATTCTCATCTATTGTAACATTTATTATTTTGTCATCCGCTATATTACATAACTTAATAAAATCATCATTATGATTTTCCAACATATCTTTTATATCTATAGATGCACCATTAAAATAACATTCAGTATAATTTAACATTTCATCAGTAAAAGATTTATAATACTTAATATATTTTAAATCACTATTTTTTATATTATTGTTTTCGTAAAGAATAGTTGTTCCAATTTGGCTTTCAATAATATTTTCTTTTTTACATAAATTTATAATATTCTTTTTCTCATATTTTGGTCTATATGATAATTTTTCTAGCAATACACCTTTATTTTTATAATCCTTATCATATACAATTTTATATGTATAAAATCCTTCAATATTTTCACTTCGTTTTGGAATATATAATTCAATTTCAATTTCAGTTTTGTCAGAATATTTATTAATATTCTGTTTTCCTAATGAAAGAGTGTTTAATTTCAATAAATAATTCTTTAATTCTTGTTCACTCATTGATCTTATGCTTTTTATATACTCGTCATTTTTATCCACTCTTTTTCTAAATGGAAATGAAATGTAGTCTTGTAAAGCTTGTATTGCAAGTAGTACACTCGTTTTGCCACTACCATTGCAACCAATTAAACATATTGTTTTTAATAATTTTACTTTATCATTTATATAACTACATTTATTAGATTCTCTTTTAATTTTATTTGAAGCCTTTGAAGAAATCACTGCTTCTTTTTCTATACCTCTGAAATTATTGACTTTAAAATTTATTATCACAATCTCAACTCCAATATAATCATACATCAAAAAAAAGATGATGTCAATATATTAGTCTAAATAAATGCTATTTTTGCCAAAATGTGTTCAAATATGTCATAATTTTTATTTTAGAGAAAAATAACACTAAAACTTGACATTATTTAAACTATGTGATATTATTTATTTGAGCTTAGAAAATCGAGACAGCAAATTGCTGATATGTAGATAAGTAAAAAAAATAGTTTCAACACCGAAACTATAGGTTGCCCACCTGTAGTAATTGTATCATATTATTTCTCGAAATGCAACTCAGTGTTAAACTTAGAAAGGAGATATAATATGATATATATTGCATCAGCAATTCGAATGAAAAAAAATTGCGATTATTCTTATAACTTGCTAGAAATTGATGAAATTTACTTGTCAAATAGTGGTTGGTACAAAAAAGAAGCAATACATAATCATGTTAAAGCAAATCCAGGAAGCATTAAAGTTGGTACAAATTATGGTCCAAATGTTATACCTGCAATAAGCGTTAATAATGAAAAATATGTTAAAAGTGCACCAAATAACACTACTACTGACAATCTATTAGAATTACCAAGAAAATAGGAGGAGATAAGAATATGAAAAAAACTGTAAGTCCTGGTCAAAAAGTGGATATATCAGGACAATATAAAATTAAAAATACTAATGGCAAGCTAAGCAAAACCGAAGTAACATTAGTAAGTGGCAAAAAAACGCCACCAACACCAAAATCAGGTCAAAAAATGGTTCTGATTGATAAAACTAAACATAAAAAATAGTTGTAGAATAGTAAAACTAGATTCAAATATTATGAATCTAGTTTTATTTTTCTCGAAGAAAGTTAATTTACCACAAGAGCCATCACCACCACCTGCATTTAAGTGATTAGAAATAACAACAACATCTTTACCATCACCATAAAAATTTTTAACTTTATTAGTTCTTTCTCTAGGTGATAAAGTCACATCACTGTCTCTTGTCAGTTTTACAGGCACACCTAATTCTTTAAATCTATCATACATATATTTACTAATTAATAATGTATAATCTTTTTCTTTTAAATTATTTGCTACTGCCCCTGGATCAGAACCACCATGTCCTGGATCAATAACAATACCTTTCAAAGCCATAAAATCACCTAATTTATTTTATGACAAAACACATAATTTGCTATAAATTTTTGCATTTTTACTACAATACTAAAATTTTATTATTTGCAAGCAAAACAATTAATTAATCTTTTTCATTTTTTAGTTTAGATTATTAACGTTTTACTTTATTAGTAATAAATATGATTTAATCTTGTTCATTGTTTACTTTTTGAGCTACATTTAAGTAATAACAAAAAAACACTTTACTCGCTCATAAAGTGTTTTTTAATATGATTTATACACATAACATTATAAAAATGTATAAATTTTACTATTTATCAAAATATTTTCTTATTAAACTATTTAACTCAACCGATCTAATTGGTTTTGGTAAATATTCATCAAAGCCTTCATTTAGATACATCTCTCTCATACCAGAAATAGCATTAGCAGTCAATGCTACTACTGGTGGTATTTTATACCCTTCTAATTTTTTTATTTTATGAAGAGTTTCAATTCCATCTAAGTTATGCATCATATGATCCATAAAAATCATATCATAATGTTTTTCTGCTTTTATATTGTAAATACATTCTCTTCCGCTTGATAATGTTTCAATATTAAAATTGTAAGATCCTAAAATTCTTTTAGTTACTCTTAAACTTAATTCATCATCATCTACTATTAATATTGTGTATTTAGAGCAATCTATTTTTTTAATTTTTTCTTTTGCTTGTACTAAATCACCAACATCTCCGATTGGATTACTATTAATTATTTTTTGTTTAATATCTACATAAAAAGTGCTTCCTGCCCCATACTCACTATCAAAAGTAATTTTTCCGCCCATCAAGTCAACATAATTTTTTGTAATAGCAAGACCAAGACCAGTTCCTTCTACTTTTTTCGAAATATTTGAATCAAGTCTATTAAACTTTACAAATAATTTATCATAATCTTCTTTTTTAATACCACATCCAGTATCAGAAACTTTTAACATTAATAAACATCCATCAGCAGAATTTTGACATTTCACAGTCAATTTAATCTTTCCTACATCTGTATATTTAACTGCATTTGTTAACAAGTTTAACAATATTTGATAAATTTTATTATAATCACCATAAAGTCTACTTGGTATAGAATTATCTATATCTAATAAAAATTCTACCTGTTTTTCTCCTAATCTAGTATGTATAACGCTAACTAAATCTTTAATTATATTTACTATTGAATATTCTTTCATATCAAGTGTATCATTACTAGATTCCAAAGTCGAAATATCTAAAATATTATCAATTATATCAAGTAAACTACCACCAGCAGAAGAAATTTCACTAATATATTTTTTAGTTTGTTCTTCACTATATTTTTCTTCATTCAATATCATATTACTATAGTTCATTATAGTATTCATTGGATGAACTATTTCATTTGACATATTTGACAAAAAGTCTGATTTTGTTTTATTTGATCTTTCTATCTCATCTTTTACTGTCTCTAATTCTTGAACATTTTTAATATCAGGATTCTCTATATTAAAATATAGAAAGAACATTTGTATTGCTGCCCCAACTGCTTCAAAAGCTATTTCTGGAAATAGTACTTGCAAAGCAAGAACAAGAGTAAGTCCTATAACTTGGGCATATATTGCCATTCTTTTACGAATATCAATTGTTTTACCATAAGCAATTGTATAAATCACTACACAAAGGATAGATATAATACAATAAGATAAAATATAATAAGATGCTGGTCCTGGTAAATAAGATATTTTATCTAACTTAGTAAATGGAAAGAAAAAATAACCAATTGATACAATTATAGAAAATATTGTCATTATTTTTGTTCTCTTATTCAAGAATATATACTCTTTAAAAGAATCAACTTGAATATCACTAATAAAAGCTATGCTATAAAAGTAAAGTAAATAAAACCATATTATTCCTGTATACCAATGTATTCTTGATGTAATTGATTTAAGAGCATAATTATCAACATAATAAATAACTACACTCGAAACAACCTCAGTAAGCAATAATATAATAACGGTTATAATCATATATTTATAAAGTATAGTTTCTATAGTTTTCTTATTGTTCTGGAAAAAATATACCATAAACAATAGTAGCATAAAGAATATACTTCCTAAAGTTAAAATTAATCCAGGTATCATTACATCACACCCTTTCCATTAAGATAATTTTTAACAAGATTATCTATTGCTTCTTTGCTTATAGGTTTGTAAATAATATCATTTATATATTCTTTTGGTTTCTTTATTTTCTCTTCACTCATTTCAATCATGATAGAACTAATACTATATTCTTTAACCAATTCATCAAAACTATCATCAAAATATTCACTATCTATAAAAAACAAATCATATTTTTTTAATTTAATTTTGCTTTCAAATTCATCTTTTGTGTATGCACTTGAAATATTAAAATTGTATTCATTTAAAAGTCTTGTTATTATCTTATGATTAATTTTATTATTATCAAATATTAATATATTTTTAGCATTAGAATTATTTTGATCTATTTGTTCTTTAGTTTCATTTTTTTCTTCTACTAAATCTTCATCATTTGTAGTATTCGTTTCAATTTCATTATTGTTTTCTTCATCTAATTCATCATTTAACTCTTTTTCAATATTTTTTTCATCTTTTTGATAAATGTTATCATCTGATTCATCATTATATTTAGAATTAGTTACAGCGTTTTGAACTATAGATATATTGCATTCACATACATTTTTATCATTATTAAACACTACTTTACCATTTAATAAAGCAATATATCTTTTTGCTATTATAAGTTTAAGTTCATCATTATTGATTGAATTATCGTTGTTTTCACCTAACTTTACAAAATCATTAAATTCAATATCAAATTCCTCTTGTTTGATATCACAATTATTACTTATAATGTTAAATGTTAACTCATAATCTTTATTTACTATTTTTTTATAATCTATGTCTAAAGTGATTTTTCCTCTATTAGTTGCTTTTATAAAATAATTCACTATATTTATAAGAATTTTATGTATTTTTTTTACATCACCATTAAATTCCTTTGGTAAATTATTACTCACAGTAGTTTTATATTCTATTTTGTTTCCTATCATATCTAATATTTCATTTTCTAAATCAAACACTAAATTTTTAGTATAATAGTTTTCATTAAGAATAGTTTCTTTGTTTGTCTCTAATGCTGATATATCAAGAATTGCATGTATTAAATCCATAAGCATAGCACTTGCTTGATTAATACTTTCTGTATCTCTTTTTGCCACATCTTCAAGTAAAGGTTCTTCATTTAATAATATTTCACTAAATCCTAAGATTGTACTCATAGGTGTTCTTATTTCATGAGACATATTTAATAAAAATTCAGTTTTTGCTTTATCTGCCATTGCCGCTGCTTCTTTAGATACTTCTAACTCTTGAACTAATCTACTGTCTTGACTTTCAATTGTAAAATATAATGTTGCTATCATAAAAGCAAATATAAATGAAACAGTATTATAATCATATTCAAATACTAATTGAAGTGTGATAAATATAACAAATGTAACAAAAGAGAAATAAATTGGTTTCTTTTGATCCTTAGGTACACTTTTATTTTTGATAACTAATACTAGACACATTGCTATAAATAATAATATACCATCTATATAGACTACCGCAGTCGCAGGACCCCCAAAGTTATATAATCCACTTTTTGAACTACTGTAATCTAATGGTAATGTGAATGAAACAGCAGTAATTATAGCAACTAAAACTATTAATAATAATGCAGTTACTAAATTATGTTTTCTTTCTTTTTCTTTATCATCATTTTTTCCTAACAAAGTCATCAAATAAAACATTAATAAATTTATCCATAATAAGTTACCAAGTGTATATAATCTACATAAAAACTCAGTCAATTTTGGTTTTGTATCTATTATTGATAATCCATAAACATATGCAATTTCACTAAAAGTTAATGCTATTGTTAAAATAAGTAAGGCAGTAAAAATTTTATTTTGTGTATCTCCTAACCTTTTTTTATATAAATACATTAATAATATAAGAACAAGATAACACAATGCACATATAGCAAATCCCATACTTCCAAACATTTTTAAGTCCACTAGTACCACTTCCTTTAGTATTCTATTATTCAAATATAATTTTACTATAATTATAAAGAAAACTCAATTATTTTTAACATCATGCTAACCTTTTTTAGAGATTATACCTTTGTCATAGTAAAATGTATTTTATAAGGGGGGTATATTTATGCATAATAAACAATACGCGTTAAAACTTGTTAAAGACAAAATAAATAGTTTAAATAATTATTCTTATTCTCAAATTGGTTATCTTACTGGATATAAAAATTAAAAGGATATTGATTCTATTTTAGTTCATAGCTTAACTAATAAGCTTTCTAATAATTCACTATCCAACAAAGAAATTGAATTTATTAAGAACTTTAAGAATAAATATCCAATTATTGGTATAACACAATTTCAAGATATTTATCATTAAGATATTCTTTTTATGAATCTTTATATAAAAAATATCATTGGATTAAACCTATAGCAGATAGATGTTTTAATAAAGATTATGATAGCCATCCTTTAAGAGATCCTTCTCCACAAGCTAAAGGGAAGGTTGAAAAATGTAATAACCTTAATCAGAAACAACTTGAACAAGTTTTAAGAGATAGAGATGATAGATTAAAAGCAAGATCGAACAAAGTAAGTTCATAACACTCTTGTTTTTTAGATTTCAGCAATTATAATTTTAACTAATGTTTAACATTATTTTTAACATCAAAAAAGCACAATTTGTGCTTAATCTATTTCTTGTAATACATCGTCCATAATAGAATATAAATAAGTATTAACTTTTTTATTTGAAATACTTTCAATATATTTTTTGTATATTTTAAGTTGATTTTTATAATTGTCATCATTTATATTTTTAAGTTTATAATCTATTATATTGATATAATCGTCATACTCTAATAATAAATCAATAATTCCATGATATTCTACCCCATCTATTTGAGTTATAAATTCATATTCTTTATATATTTTACAATTATTAATGTCGAAATGTTTTAAAAACGATAGTATCTGTTCATTACTAGCATTCTTAAAATCAGTATGTTCAAATAACTCATGTATTTTAGCTCCATACTCTAATAATTTAGTTTCTTCTAATGTTAATAACTTGTTAATTTTTTTAGAAGCGTGATCTTCATTTATTTCATTGTTAATAAATATTTCATTAACTTTTATTAATTCATTATTAATATCAATTTTTTTACTTGAAGTATGATTATAATTATAATCTTTAGTTAATTTTATTTCATTAATATTGACTATTTTATCACTTAATTTGTCTTTTATAGATTCCATTATACTAAGAAAAGAATTATATTCTAATTTTAAACTATCATTATATAAAATATCTTCATCAGATAAATTTAATACCATTATCATTTTTTCTTTTGCTCTAGTTAGTGCCACATAGAAAAGTCTAATTCTTTCAGATATGTCCTCGTAATTATATTTACTCTTATATAGTTCTTTTATGATAGTATTGCCTATTCCATTATCGTAAAAAGGTAATATAAATCCAAGTTCTTTATCAAAATTAATAAGATTGTTTATATCTTGTCTATTAAATTTATTAGAATAACCAGCAAAGTAACATATAGGAAATTCAAGTCCTTTAGATTTATGAATATTCATAAGTTTAACATTATTCGGAACACTAGCACTCATTGATATAGTAATATCACTATCACTAGTTATCATATTTTCTAAATACGTATTAAATTCAAATATATCATAACCTAATAATGATAAGTTTTCTCCAAGTGTTTTTAAATAATCAAGTCTAATGATTACCTTTTTTATGTCACCCACCAATATAGATTTTTCATAAAAATCAAATTCTTTTATTATTTCATCTATAATAGTTCTATTATTTAAAGTATCTAACTTTTCAGCAATATTTTTACATTTTTTATATATTTCACTATCTTTAAAATTGTTATTTATATAGTACTCTGCAAATACTTCATCATTATTACTAAATAAATAGCTTCTAAAAATAGAATAAAAATCGTACTTGAATTTTTCATCATATATTTTGTTATATATTCTTATAATCAAATCAATTATATTTTTAATTATAAGAACATCCTTTTCATTAGTTATTTTTTCATCATAATCAATAACTAAAGGAATAGATAAGTATTCAAATATTTTTTTGTATAAATCAAAATTAGATTTTCTATCGATTAGTATACAAAAATCTCCATAATTAACTTTTCTTAATTTAGAAGTTTTTTTATCTATAACTAAGTATCCGCTATTTATTTTATTTTTTATATCATTTGCAATAATAAATGCTTCATATTCACCAAAACTATACTTTTTATCATCTCTTTTATAATTATATATCTCTAAATTAAAATTTTGATCTGGATGATTTTCAGTATACACGCTATTTCCAAATACCATTTGATGCGTTGCTTTATAATTTGCTCCACCTATATTAGTATCCATAATAATATTAAATATATTGTTAATATCGTCCAATACTTCACTTCTACTTCTAAAATTATTTAATAAATCTATTTTTTTACCACCAATATGATTAGAATAATTTAAATATTTATTTTTGAATATATCTGGATTAGCATTTCTAAAACGATATATTGATTGTTTAACATCTCCTACCATATAAACATTACTGTTGCTTATAAGATTGATAAAAGTTTCTTGTATATCAGATGTATCTTGGTATTCATCAACCATGATTTCGTTAAAACTATTTTTTAATTCTTCTAAAGCAGATTTATTATTTTTAACAACGTTAATAGCCATCAAAGCGATATCATTAAATTCATATTCATCACAAGAACTTTTATATTGATTTAATCTTTTATCCAGTTCTTTTATTATATTTATAATAGCAATACTGTAACTTTTAGTCATTTTTAAAGTTTCTTTAATATGTAAAGTACTTTTATAAATTAATGACTTTTTAATATTTTTTAACTCAGTCATTATTTTTTCTTTGATTTTTTTAAGTTCCTCTTCACTATTTCTTGGTAAACGTGGTGGTTTGACATTTATATTATTAAGTATTTCATCATAAGTTTTAGAATTAATTAATTTTTCAAAACTTTGATAGTATTTACTGTAGAAATCTCCGTCACAATAGTACTGCATATTTTCTAACAATGAAGTTATTTTATTTATTTTATTTAGTAAATCAGAAATATATTTATTAACAAGATTATTAATATTTTTATCACAATAATACTTACTAATATAACTTTCCAAATATTCATTTTTATTAATTAATCTATCTAATTTTGTATTAACATCAAGTATGCTTTTTTTAATACTACTGTCATCTTTAATAGTTAAATCATCAATTAATTTTATAAAATTAGGTTCCCTTTGTTCATATAATTTTTCAAATATATCATCAAGTAGTTGACTTCTTACATTATTACATATAGATGAATCAAGTACTGTAATATTAGGGGATATATTTAATAAATAATAGTACTTTTTCACAACTGACATAGAAAAAGAATCAAATGTAGTAATATATGCTGAGTCAATATAATCAAGTTGGGATGTTAATTCAGGATCTTTTTTAATAGCATTTCTTATTCTTTCTTTCATCTCTGCTGCGGCTGCATTAGTAAATGTTAATATTAAAAGATTATTTATATTAATTCCATTTTTAAGTTTAGTAATTACCCTTTGCGTAAGAACAGCTGTTTTACCTGAACCTGCTCCTGCTGAAACTATTATATTTTCTCCACAATCGTTAATTGCTTGCAATTGTTCATTCGTCCATTTCATCTGTTTCAACCTCCTGTACTGTTATTTCTTCTATATCTTTTTGTGTCATATAACATAAATCTCTATATTTACAAAACTTACAACTAATATTATTGTTATTTATATTTTTAGGATTAATATTAAAATTACATGAGTCAATATTGTCAATACATTTATTTATTTGATCATCAACTTTAGAAATAATCATATCCATTTGTTTAGTATTTAATACATGAGAACTTGAACTAAAATTACCATCATTTTTAATTTTCATACCTTTAATTATTTCAGATGATTCATACGTTCTATCAAATAATTTTAAAATATGTTCATCACTATTAGAATATCCGCATAATTTCATATTCTCACAAGTTTGTTCTTCGAGAGTCTTGTCTTTATTATACTTTTTCTCACTAGGTAAAACTTTTTGAATATAGAATCCAGCAAATTCTACTGTTTCTAAATTATTCCCTGCTAAATATAAATATATTGGTAATTGTAAATTCAAACCATAATCTATTAAATCCATTTTTAAATCAACGTCGTAGGTTTTATAGTCAATCAAAGCGACTAAAGTTTTAACACCATCATTATAAGTCATCATTTTATCAATAAAACCTTTAAAAGTTACTGATATGTTTCTATTCTTAATTACTACCAATTTATTTTCAGTTATTATCTTGTTAAACTTAGTATAATCAAGTTGTTTTTTTATAACCTTTAGTGCAAATTTAATATCTTTAGTTAATTTTTCTATATAATATTTTTCTTTATTATTAAATTTTCTATCAATTATAAATTTATCAATTTCCTCTTTAACATTTATTTCTTTATTAATACCAATTTCCAATATATGATGAAATAAAGTACCAATATAAGATGAAAACTTGTCTTCATATACATCTAATTTTAAAATATTTTGAATATAATATTTAAAAGAACACTCATTATAAGATTGCATACTTGAATAAGATAAATTCAATTTATTATTAATTAATTTTTCTAAAGTATTTCTATTTATTAAATTATATTTATTATCATAATTCTCATATGGTAAATCATAATTGTTTAGCAATGTGTCCATATCAGGATTTTTAATGTTATATTTGTAATAGTCATCTAAATATTTACATAATTTAATTTTATTTGATAGATGTGAATTATCTAACGTAGTATTTTCAGTAACCACTTCTAAATTCATTTCATTAATCAAATTAGATGGGTAATATTCTGAAGAATAAGATTCTTTTTTGTATGTAATAATTAAATTTTTAATAGATTTTATATTGTTAATAGCTATATTTTTATCAATCTTATTAAGTTCAACGCTAGTTTCTAGATCTAACAATTTAAGATCATTATCAGATAAATACTTTTCATCTTTATGAGTAACCGGAATACTCTTTTGATTAAAATTCATAAGAAATACATAGTCATTATTAGAATAATTTTTATAATCAATTATATTAATAGCATTCACAAATTTAGTTTTGATAACTTTAGTATTCAATAAATCATGAATAATCATATCTTTAACTAATAATTTATCAGAAACAAAAGTATATTTATTTATTATGTTAATAATTTGATTTACTACTGTTGGATTATATTTTTCTTTTAGTTTTTCAATAATATCACTTAAATCACTATTAAAATTTTTAATCAAAAATGATGCTGGGATTGTTGAGTATAATGTTTCCTCATCATCTAAGTTAATAGGGATGTTATAAAAATAAAATACTCTTTTAATTATTGGTTTATATTCATCATCTATATTTGATATTTTAATTTTATTGATGTCAATTCCATTTTTAATCAAACTACATATTTTACTTGCAACAAAATCAACTTCATCTTCAATGTGGGCAAATTCATAAGCCTTATGTTTGTAATCATCATATTTTTTCTCTATTATTTTTATGTTAGTTATTTTCTTTATTGAATCTATTAACTTTAATGTAAACTTGTCAATATAATCATAACCGTAAAAAATTATATCTTTATTATTAATATCATGTATAAAATTTTCATTTTTTTTAATAATATCATTACTTTCTAATTCTTTTTTAATATTTTTTAAATCATTTAACTTGTCACTTCTAAATTCAGTATTTTCTATATAGATTAAATTATCTAAATAAGTTTTTGCCACATCATATTTAAAATTATATTTATTAATCAAATAATATAATGCCTTTTCATCATAATTAAAATAATATAAATTATATAATTCTTTTAATGAAATGAACTTCACAGGAATTAATTTTTTACATTCGTTAATCTTATTCAATATTTTTTTCTTATTATCACTTTCACATATTATTAAAGTGTCACTACTTATATCATCTAAAAAATTCATAATTACCTCATACCAATTGTATCAAATTTTATCATAAATAAAAAGCACTATGTGCTTATAAATTGAATGGTAAAAATGCAAATATTACCGCGATTACTATAGATGGGAGCAAATTTGCCACAGATATTTTTTTATCAAATAACAAATTTATTCCTACACAAAATATCAAAATAGAACCTATAAGAGAAATATTTGCTATTGCTAAATCTGTCATTATGCCGCTTAATAATTTAGCAAGCAAAGTCATAGAACCTTCACAAATAAACACAGGAATCGCACTAAATATGCACCCTTTTCCTAAAGAACAAGTAAGGATCATAATAATAATTAAATCAAGTACAGATTTTGTAGCTAGAATAGAATAATCCCCTACTAATCCATCTTTTATAGAACCAATTATTGCCATCGCACCTATACAAACGGTAAATGATGCTGTAGAAAAACCATCTACAAATTTCTTGTCTTTAGAATGACCTGTTTTGACTTTGATGAATGAACCAAAAGATTCAAACTTACCCTCTATATCAATTATTTCTCCTATTATTGCACCCAATGCAAGACAGATTACTATGAACATACTTCTAGAACTTATTATTGATGTGGAACTAATACTTAACATTCCTTCCATAGTACCAGCAATTCCTATAAATATTATCGCAACGGCACAACTATTTATTATTGTTGTTTGATTATCTTTTTTTAAATATTTACCAAAAATATTTCCTAATATACCGCCTATAATAATAGAGATTGTATTTATAATTGTTCCCATAATTATTCTCCTTATCATAAATAATATTATCACTTTTTATTTTCTTTGTATATATAATTTTTATTTGTGATATAATATTTTTAATGTTAAGAGGTGAATTATGAAAATAGTAATGAATATTTTAAAAGGTATATTAGAAATTATAACTTTTTTGCTTGCAATAATTGGGATTATAAATCTCTATAATATGGGGTATAAATTAATTACAAATAAAGATATTGCAGGTTTCTTCGGACTATATTCTTATAGAGCAAATGAAAATAATCTATCTCCGGATATAAATGAAAATGACTTTATTATATTTGAAAAAGGTAACAATTACATGGTTGGAGAATATGTTTTATATAATCAGAACGGCGCATATAGGATGGGACAAATAAGTGATAATTCAAATTTTGTTTATACAATTAAAGATAATAATAAAGTTAATGATAATAAATTTACAAATGATAATATAGTCGGTAAAAGTATTTTTACAATTAGAAATTTTGGTAAAATTTATGATTTCTTAATAAGTCCTTTAATGCTAATAATAGTAGTTATAGGAATGATTTTATATTTTGTCTTGACGCCAGAAAGGAATTAATATGTCATTAGTTAAAGTTCAAGAATATTTCAAAAAATTTAATATAGATAATAGGATAATTTTATTTAATGAATCTTCTGCAACTGTTAGTTTAGCTGCAAAAGCACTTCATACAGAGGAAAAAAGAATAGCAAAAAGTCTTTCATTTAAAGTAAATGATGGAATAGTTTTAATAGTACTCGCAGGTGATGCTAAAATAAGTAACTCGAAATATAAAGCATTCTTTCATGAAAAAGCACATATGCTTTCATTTGATGAAGTGTACGAAAAGACAGGGCATGAAGTTGGAGGCGTCTGTCCATTTGCTTTAAACGATGGTGTAAAAGTTTATTTAGATGATTCTCTAAAAAGATTTGAAACAGTTTTCCCAGCATGTGGAAGTCACAATTCTGCTATTGAATTAACTATTGAAGAAATAGAAAAGTATTCTAACTATATTGAATGGATTGATGTTAGTAGTTATGAACAATAAAATATGTTAAAACAACCATAAAATCTTGTATTTTAAAATCTTTACTTTTTACTTAAAAAATGATGTTTCGCACATCATTTTTATTTTATTAATTAATATTCTTTAAAGGAAATTTTTTTGTTATTTCAAGAACTTCTTTTTTTAATTGATTTAGCATTTTTTTATCGCCTGGATTTTTTAAAGCATTGACTATTATATCAGTTATTTGAATAAAATCATTTTCTTTAAGACCTCTTGTAGTCATCGCAGGCGTTCCAATTCTAAGTCCGCTTGTTACATTTGGCGTTTCAGTATCAAATGGGATAGTATTTTTATTTACTGTGATGCAAATACTATCTAAAACATGCTCTGCTTCTTTTCCAGAAAGATTAAAACTTGTTTTAACATCAATTAACATTAAATGATTATCTGTTCCTCCAGAAATAACTTTAACACCGTTTTTCTTAAATTCTTCTGCCATTGCATTAGCATTTTTAATAATATTTTTAGCATACTCTTTAAATTCAGGCTGTAATGCTTCATAAAAACATTGTGCTTTAGCACCTATAACATGCATTAAAGGTCCACCCTGCATTCCTGGGAATATTGATTTGTTAATTTTTTTAATTATTTCCTCATCATTTGTTAAAATTAGTCCACCTCTTGGACCTCTTAAAGTTTTATGAGTAGTTGTGGTTACAACATCTGCATATGGCACTGGATTTTCATGAAGACCAGCAGCAACAAGCCCTGCTATGTGTGCCATATCTACCATTAAATATGCTCCAACTTTATCAGCAATTTCCCTAAATCTTTTAAAATCTATTTTTCCACTGTATGCAGATGATCCCGCTATAATCATTTTTGGTTTTTCGTTAAGAGCAAGTTCTTCTATTTTATCATAATCTAATTTCTCAGTAGTGGGATCAATTTCATAACCTATAACATCATAATCTTTACCACTGAAGTTTACCTTACTACCGTGAGTTAAATGCCCACCTTGAGCAAGTGACATACCAAGTACCTTATCGCCTGGACTTACAAGTGCCCTATACACTGCCATATTAGCAGAACTTCCACTGTGTGGTTGCACATTTGCATATTTAGCACCAAATAATTTACAAGCATATTCTATTGCTTTACTTTCGAAAATATCAACATATTCACAACCACCATAATATCTCTTGCCAGGATAGCCTTCTGCATATTTATTTGTAAGAATACTTCCCTGTAACTTTAAAACTGCTTTCGAAACATAATTTTCACTAGCAATTAATTCAATATTGTTTTGTTGTCTTTTTATCTCTAATTTAAGAGCTCTTTCTAATTCTTTATCCATTACCTTCACCTCATTATATTAATTATAACAAAATAAAAGTAGTATTTCTACTACTTAACATCTTCTGGGATATTAATAATTTGAGTTTTTTCAAGCATTTCCATGCCATTGTTAATTTTAATCTCCTCTTTATTATTTACACTATCATTTACATTATTATTTTCTATTGAAACATAATCCGTACTCTTTATTTTTGTATTATTATCAAACAATTCATCTTCTATACTTGGATCGTATTCCTTTAATATAGGTCTACTACTAATTTTATCTCTCTTTCTCTGGACGATCTTATTTTTAATAATTGTTAATATAATCAACAATACTATACATCCAATACAAATACCCACTGCCATGTATATATTATTCATATTATATAATTCAAAAGAATAATTTATCATAATTGTACTATTAGAGTTCAAATTCCATTCTAAAGTTTTATCGTTGTCACTCTTAACAGTTGAATTACTTTCTATGGCTTTATAAGGTAACTTCACTATATATTTAAATTCCATTTCAGAAGTTAATTTTATCAAATCGGTATTATTATTAGTTGTAGCATTTGTATCATCGACTATTATGTTAGGATCTTCAATTATAGTTTCATCACTATTAGTGTTATCATCTACATTACTAAAACTATCCTCATCAACTTCAAACTTGTAATTAGCAGTATATACATTTTTAAACATTCCTTTTTTTACTTGAAAAAGTACTGAGTCATCAAAATCGTCACTTAAAAAATTACTTATATTTATTTCTTTATACTCTTCAGATGAAATTTTATCAATATTATCGTATTTTTTGGTAACTCTAAAACCACCATATCCATTAGAACTCTCTACATTTTCAATAATCACACCTTTTTTTTGAAGCTTATCTTTTTCATCTTTAATGATTAATTTATTTTTATCGTCATTAACTTTATCACTTATTAAAATTTCGCTTGATAAAGACATACTTTTATCTTTACTAATCACCATAGTAGTATTTGATTTTACGCACCCACTTAATAATACTAAAGAACACATCAATATCACATACTTAGTTTTTTTCATATTGCAAACTCACCTCTATTGTATTTATTACTCTAAGTATATCACAAATTTTAATAATTTAAATATTTTTCTCATAAAAGATAAAACAAATTCCATAAGCTATAAGCTTACGTTTGCATTTTTCTGTTTCACGGACACTCTTATGAGTCTTCTCCACAGACTTAAATTCCGATAGTCGCTACCGTACTCATTTTATTTTTTTCATTTTTTTTCATTTGTGTGTACTTTTTATGTTTTTTAATACTTTTTCTATTAGTCATGCAACATGTTCATACTTACATTAATTATTGTATTTAACACAAATAAATATCCCATTAGTCAAACAACTTTAACTATCATCTAAATACATTTTATAATTATATGTTTTAAAATTCATTTTTTCCTCCTTTCGTATTTTCCTTTTACGGTACAAACATAATACACAGCGGCAATATATTTGTCAACTTAGTATTATGCTTTTTTCTAAGTATTTCTTTGCTTAAAAAAATAAAAATTTCCATAAAAAAAACACATACGAGTTACATATATGCTTTTAATTTTTCAATTTCTTCTTCTTGAAAATTTTTAAAATCTTTAGCAAGTTTAATGACTTTTCTATCAGCAACTTTAATATACTGAGATATTTTAGTTGTAATTGATACTACTCCCATAGTTAATCCTTCTATTAACATTTGTGATAATGCACTATCACTATTATCTTTTAATGTTTCCATAGTTATTCCAATACTACTACTTATTTTAGCCATCTTATTAGAATCTTTGGGAATCGCATCATAAGATTTTAATATTTTTTTACTTCTTTTTACAAAATCTTCATATAATTTAATTTCATTTTCCAAAACAGGTTTTATTTTATTTTCCTTTGCTTTTATTTTGTTCATTAGTGTAGTAGTTGAAAATACTCCCATTTCAGAATTCTTATAAATTTCTGTTAATAATTCTAAATTTTGATTCATTTTATTCACCATTATTATTATTAACATAAAAATTTTTTTTATACAAACAATTGATATATTTATTGTTAAATGTTACTATATCTAAAAGAGGTAAATATGATAAGAAGAAATGAACAAGGTATTTTAATTGTGGTTTCAGGGCCATCAGGATGTGGAAAAAGTACTGTTGATAATGTGTTAATTAATGAAAGGCAAAATATAATAATGTCAGTTTCTGATACAACTAGAGCAAAAAGAGACGGAGAAACTGATGGTATTGATTATAACTTTATAACAAAAGAAGAATTTGAAAAAAATATTGAATCTAATAAATATTTAGAATATGCTAAAGTCCATTCGAATAAATACTATGGAACTCCAAGTAATTTTGTTAATAAAAAGTTAAAAGAAGGAATAGATGTTATTTTAGAAATTGATATTGAAGGAGCGAGAAAAATAAAGGAAAAAAGAAGTGACGCTGTATTTATTTTTATAATGCCACCATCAATGGAAATATTAAAATCTAGACTAATTGGTAGAAAAACTGAAACTAAAGAGCAAGTAGTAGAAAGATTCAAAGCCGCTTATAAAGAAATAAATGAGGTTTCAAAGTACAATTATGTTATTGTTAATGATAAAGTAGAAGATTCAGTTAAAAGGATGAGTTCTATTATAGATGCAGAAAAATCAAGAGTAGATAGAATAGAAGAAATATATTTAGGAAATGAAGAAGAATTAATTCATGAAATTCTTATGGATATGTAAAAAATAATGAAATTTATTTATTAAATAATCATAATATGTTATATATATAATATGAAAAAGAAATATTTAATTATCGTAATTTCTATATTAGTAATAATATCAGCAATAATAATATTTATTACTATTAAAAACAAAAGAGTTATTTATAATTATAATAACTTAGTTTTTGAATATAATCAAAAAGTAAAAATAAGTGATATTATTCCAATTAGGAATGATAATTATTTAGATACATTAACACTTGGTAAGAGAAAAATACAATATAGTCAAGATAAATATATTTATAATATAAACTATAGTGTTGTTGATACTACTCCTCCATTAGTATTAATTAATAATAATTATACTTATGAAATTGGTGATAAGGATAATCTTAACAAAAGAATATTATGTGCAGATAATTATAATAAAAAACCAAATTGTTACATAGAAGGAAATTATGATTTTAATAATACTGGTCTTTATAAATTAAAATATATTGCTACTGACTCAAATAACAATAAAACTGAAAAAGATTTTACTGTTACAATTAAAGAAAAAAGTAAAAATAAAAAAACATCTCAAAAAAGTAATTTAAATATCAAAGATGTAATTAAAAAATATAAAAATGATAATACCATGATAGGTATAGATGTATCTGCGTGGCAGGATGATATCGACTTCAATAATGTAAAAGATGAAAATGTTGAGTTTGCTATGATAAGAGTTGGATATGGTTACAATAGTGAGAATGAAAATATCTTGGATAAAAGATTTTATGATAATTTTACTAAAGCAAAAGAGTCTAATATTAAAATAGGTTTATATTTTTATTCTTATGCAAAAAGTGAAAAAGAGGCAATCAGTCAAGCAGATTGGATAGTAAGCAAATTAAATAAACAAAATATAGATTTACCTATAGCATTTGATTTTGAAGATTGGCAAAATTTTAATTCATATAATTTAAGTTTAACTGATTTAAATAATATTGCACAGGCATTTATGAATAGAATAGAAAAGCATGGTTATAAATCGATGCTTTATGGAAGTTACTATTATTTACAAAATATCTGGGATACACAAAATAAAAATATATGGTTGGCACACTATTCTGATAAAACTGATTATCCAAATGATTATCAAATATGGCAACTATCTAATGTTGGCAAAGTTAATGGAATAAATACTGATGTAGATATAAATGTTTTATATAAGTAAAAAGAAATGACTCAAAATCATTTCTTTTCTAATGTATTCATAATATATGGTACCATCTGCATCTTTCTAGAAACAACATTTTTAAGAGGTACTCCTTCATATATTTCTTCAAGACTATAACTTTCTTTAATTATCTCTTCAGCAGAACTATTATAAATTACATATGATAAATTTTGAAAAATATCAGTTATAAATAGTGTAACTACTTTAAGTTTTTCAGCGTTCGCTACTTCGTCTAAATAAGCAACTAATCCTTTCATTTTTTTATTAATATAATCAAAATCACTAGTAAGTACTTGTCCTATTGCAAAACTATAATCGCCTGCTTTAAATGATTTATAATCTTTATGAAGTAAATTTTCAAAAGATAATCCTTTAACACTCATACCATGTTTTAACATATCCATGCCATAATCTTTGTATTTGATTTTTGCTATTTTAGAAAGATTAATTAAAGCATCAGTATCTCTAATGGTTGTTGTTGGTGATGTTAATAAAAGAGTATCAGATATAATCGCAGAAGCCATTAATCCAGCAATATGTGGTGGAATTTCAATATCATTTTCTTTGTATAAATCATAAATAATTGTATTAACGCAACCAGTTCTAGAATTTCTAAAATTAATTGGATTTTTAGTATTTATATCCCCAATATTATGGTGATCTACTACTTCTAATATTTCTGCTTCATCTAGTCCATCAACACTTTGTGATGAATTGTTATGGTCAACTAATATTACTTGTTTTTTTACCGCATCTGCACTATCAGTTAAAGTAAGTAATCCGGTACATTCATTTTTACTATTAATTATTGGATAATTTGAATGTTTTAGTTTTTTACTTTCGACTAAGAAATCAGATAAATAATCAACTTCATTGAATGTAACAGATGTAAACTTAATCATATCTTTAATATAATTAGATAATGATATTAATTTAGCGACCTCATATGCTGTATAAGGTGTAGAAATAATATTTATTTTATTCTTTCTTGCTTTATTTAATATTTCATTAGAAAGTTCAAGATTTCCTACTACTATTATTAGTTTAACTTTATTTTCAATTGCATATTCAAGTATTACTCTTCTATCACCTACTATTAATATAGAGTCATTATCAAGTTCTACTTTATCTAAGAATGTTTCTTTTCCGAATGTTGCTGCTAAAACCTTACCAGATATTTCTTTATCATATTTTAGTACTTTATTACCTCTTAATACATTTATTAAATTCCCATAAGATGTATTTATTTTATGATAATCTCCGTTTACTATTTCTCTAGCAAGTTGTTTTAATGAAACATATCCATAATATTTATTTTTATTTTCTACTATTGACAGCCCTGTTAAATTATACTTACTCATATAATCCATGGCGTCCTTTATAGATGAGTTTTTATCGATAAAACAATCCTTATGATAAGAAACATCTTTTATTTGAAGTTTAACATCATTTAAAAACATCGGCACTTTAACTTTAAAATAATCTAATGCATATTTAGTTTCAGAATTAACATTACCAAGTACACAAGGGATTGTATTAAACCCTAATTGATTCTTCAAATATGATAGTGCAATTGCACCACACACTGAATCAGTATCAGGATTTTTGTGTCCAAATATATATATAGGCTTATTATTCATTTTATCCCCTCCATCAAATATTTGTAATAATACCACTTTTCGTAGAAAAAATAAAGGTTTTTTAATTAATTTCTATCAATTCATATTCAGTTGAACCTACACCTAATGCCTCAGCGGCTTCAATTGTGTGTAATCCATTTCTTGATTCCACTCTTTCTATAAAATGTTTCTTTCCTTCATCAGAACTATTATATATTAAATCAATACACGCTTTATCTATTGCTACAGGATCAGTTGAAGCAAGAATCCCTATATCTTTCATACATGGATCTTCAGCTTTAGCACAACAATCGCAATCAACTGATAAGTTTGCCATAACATTTATATATACAATGTTTCCTCTGAAATATTTAACTACACTACTAGCTGCATCAGCCATAGATTCTAAAAACTTTTCCTGTGGAGCAATATTATCCCACATTTTTTCTTGTTCAAATATTTTACCAGCAGTATGAATATAACACTTTCCTTTACTAGAGGCCATTCCAATAGATAATTGTTTTAAAGCACCACCATATCCACCCATAGGGTGACCTTTAAAATGTGATAAAACTAACATAGAATCATAATTTATAATATTTTTTCCTAAATAGTTTTTCTTTATTATCTTTCCATTTGGTATATCAAGTTCAAGATCAGGTCCTTCAGCATCAAGCAAATCGACATCATAATATTTACTCCATCCGTGTTCACTTAATATTTTTTTATGCTTTTCTGTAGTATTTCTCGAACCTGAATAAGCAGTGTTACATTCAACAACAGTTCCTCCTAAATAAGTAATTATATCTTTATAAAATATAGGTTTTAAGTAATTTTGATTTCCCTCTTCACCAGAATGTACTTTAATAGCTATTTTCCCTTTTAACTCTTTACCTACCATATTATATAAATCTAGCACAGTTTTTGAACTAATTTTTTTGCTAAAATAAACTTTTGATTTCATACTATTTTTTCCTCTCGCTTTTTTTCGATGTTTCATATACTCTATCTAAATATTCTTCCCTATAATTTAGATAATCAGATGTATATTTCTTAATAAGTTTTAGGGATTTAATATCAACATCTTTATAATTAGATAATTCTTTATCTATAGACAAAATCATATTCATAAACTTATCAAAACCATTTTTTAATGTTCTTACAATTGATACAAGTACCATAGCTTCAGAAGCTTCATCCAATTTGACTTTTTCTTTAGCTTGCTCAAGTATATCATAAATATACTCATCATATACACCAACATCACTATCTAACATTTCTCTATATAAGTTATCTATTTCTTGACTTACATTTTTTTCACTCTCAAGAATCTTATCAACAATTAAATCAATAGAGGATACATCTTTGCCAAAAGTCTGCGATAAATGTTCCAAATATTTTTTGGCTTGACTCTCTGCTTTTCCAATATCAAGTTTGTAAGAAGGTTCAGAAATACTTATTACCTCTTGCTCAGTAAGCTGAGCACTCTTAATATAATCTGATTTCATTTTACCAGTAGAGCCAGGAACATCATAAGCAGAAAGATTCTTCGCTATATTTTCCTCTTGTATTAATGAAGTAGAATACATTCCCCCACCATCAGTTGAAAAAACATATTTTATTTTGTTTCTATCATAATATTCAATTGGTATTTTTGATAAATCACTTATATGACTCAATGCATAATTAGAACTAACATTAAATTCAACTATACAATCAAACTCTTTTAAAAGTTCAATTAATTCAGGAGTCTGTTCTATATTAATAGCGTGCCCTATTCTAATTCTAGGTGGTGGTACTATTCCAAATGATACACCAAACATTTTTTTATAAGCAGTGTTCAATTTTGTTTTAACTCTTTTAAGTGATAATAATGTCTTATAAACATTATCAGTAGTATCTTTAAATTCACCAGCATGAAATCTAAGTACACTATTAGGATACATATGTAGTACAGGAACTATCCATTCTAAAGATTCTTCAAAAGTTTTAGAAGTTTCGTCATTAAATTTACTTTCTAATCCTACTATGTCAACCCCTGCAACAACATTATCTTTCAAAAGTTCAAATAATTCAGAAGAGGCTTCTTTAAAACAACTAACATCCTTATTTCTATCAATACTCATTAATAATCTAAAATTTGGATGTTCTCTATTTTTATATTCATCACTTAAATATTTTAATGTACTAAATGTAGAAAAACTTATTTCTGAATATTCAATACCCTCATTTTTTAATTTATTTAGTGAGGCAGCTAATAGTATAGAATACATTTTGCTTAATTTTAAAGAAGAAGATTTATGCTTTAAATTGTTTATACTACACTTAATTTGTCCTACTTCTTTCTTAAGTTCATTTGCTTTTCTATTTAACACATTTTTATTTTTATCATTAGTTTCTTTAGAAGATTTTTTTCTTAATTTAGAAATCTCTTCTTCTAATAGTTTTATTCTTTCTAAATATTCGATTTTTTCATTTTCAATACTAGATAAATCAGCATCTAATAATTTAGAACATCTACTAAGTAAAATATTTCTGTTTTTATTTACATTTAATAAATCATCAAAAGTAGTTCTTTTTGTCAAATCTAACTTAAGAGCTTTTATCACATTATCCTTATAGCCAAAATCAATTAACTCTTCTAATGAATACTCCTTTTCAGAACTAAAATCTAGCTTCCCATTCTTAATAGGAAATTTAAGATGAAAAGCATCAAGTAAATATAAAAATTCTTCAGCTGATAATATCTCAATTAAATGAGTATGTAGTTCAGTTTTTAACTTTTGTGTGTCAGACCATCCAAACCTATTTAATCTTCTAGCATTAGACATTTGTTCTTTTACTTTTTCTTTTACAGAAGCAAAATAATTGCTAGAAGCATCTTTAACATCTAAAAAATTATATATAGATGATAAAACCCTAATTTCAGTAGAAGTTATTTTAGATTTATATATTATTTTTCCATCTCTAATCTCACATATTTTTTTATTTCCTAATGTAATAACAATTTTATTTTTACGAGTAACCACATTAACAAAAGAGTTTAAAAAATCTAAACTTGAATCACTAAACGAAATAGTAACTTCATTATCATTTAAATTTATATACATTGTTATATTTTGATCATTAATCTTTATTTTTAGCATGATAATTACTCCTAAATTGTATACTATGTAATAATTATAACACAATTTCTTTATTTTTGAGATTATTTTTGCTATAATTACATAGTGATTGAGATGAAATATGATAAAGAATTTTTACAATATATAGATGAGATACTAAAATCAAAAGAATTTCAAAAAAGGAAAAAGTATCTCCACCACGAAGACCAAAGTGTTTATGATCATTCTTTAGAAGTAGCATACAAATCATACTTATATGCTAAAAAGCATAATCTTAATTGTAAGGATATAAGCATAGGTGGTTTATTACATGACTTTTATTATAAGCCATGGCAAAACAGTGGAATTAAAAAATCATTTTTCAAAATGCATGGATTTGTTCATGCTAAAGAAGCACTTGAAAACTCATTAAAACATTTTCCAAATTTAGTTAATGACAGAGTAGCAAATATAATATTAAGGCATATGTTTCCACTTAACATAATACCACCAAAATATAAAGAATCTTGGGTTGTTACAATGGTAGATAAATTTTGTTCATTAGAAGTATTAAAACATCCGAAAAGTTATCCTAAATATTTGGGATTTAATAAAAAGAAGGAGTAATTATGGAACTAGTAAAAATATATTTTTTAATATTTATTATTTATTCTATGACAGGTTGGTTATTAGAAGTAATATCAACTTATCCAGATACAAAATGTTTTGTTAATAGAGGCTTTATGGTAGGACCTTATTGTCCTATATATGGCAAATGTGCATTATTAATGATTTTTTTGCTTCACCCATTTAAAAAAATATATACTATATTTATTATGTCAGTAATTATATGTAGCATCGCAGAATATATAACAAGCTATGTAATGGAAAAATTATTTAAAGCAAGATGGTGGGATTACTCAAAATATAAATATAATTTAAATGGAAGAATATGTTTGCAAAACAGTTTACTTTTTGGTGTTTTAGGAGTAGTACTAATTAAATTTATTAATCCACATGTATTCAATTTTATATGTAGCCTTTCTCCAAAACTTATAAATATACTATTCTACTCAATATTGACTATTTATATTTGTGACTTCTTTGTATCATTCAAAGTAATTATGAAAGTTAAAAACATGTCTATAAAATATGTTAACTTGGATAATACAAAAGAAATAACAGAAAAAATAAAGTCAATATTAAATGATAAATTATTAACAAGAAGAATTATTAAAGCTTTCCCTAATATTAAATTTAATATTAAAAAAGCAGTTGAAAACTTAAAAGAAAGATTTGAGCAGTCTTAGACTGTTTTTATTATGTAAAATTAATGTATTTTAATATATTTATTATTTATTTGTTGTATAATTAAGTTGGAGGTTTATATGTTTGAAAATAAGAAAATATTTGTTCTTGGTATGGCGAGAAGTGGTTATGAAGTATCTAAACTTTTAGCACAACATAACTGTGAGGTTCTAGTAACAGATATGAAAGAACAAAAAGAAGAACAAGTTAAAGAACTAGAAAATTTAAATGTGAAAGTAGTAATAACAGACAATCCTTTAGAATTACTTGATAATACATATAACTACGTAGTAAAAAATCCCGGTATTAAGTTAGACCATCCAATATGCTTAAAAGCACAAGAATTAGGTATAAAAGTAGTCTGCGAAGTAGAAGTAGCATATAGTTTTTTACCAGATGTTCAAATTATTGGTATAACAGGAAGCAATGGTAAAACTACAACTACAACACTTATTTATGAAATATTAAAACAAGCTAAAAAAAGAGTTCATTTAGGTGGGAATATAGGTTACCCAGTGTGTTCATTAGTTAATAAATGTAAAGATGGAGATATATTAGTATTAGAAATATCAGGACACCAATTACATGATTGTTATAACTTTAAAACAAATGTATCAGTGATGACTAATTTATCAGAAGTTCATATAGATCACTTTGGTACCTATGAAAATTATAAAGACAACAAAGCAAAAATATTTATGCATCATACTAAAGATGATTTAGCTATTTATAATATTGGTAATGAAGATGTTGTTGATAAAGTAAAAAATATAAAAAGTACTAAAGTAAGTTTTACATCACAAAGCAATATTAAAAGTGATTTATACTTAAAAGATGATGCTATATATTATCATGATGAAAAAATAATTGATACAAAAGATATAAAATTGCAAGGAAAACATAATTATGAAAATATAATGTGTGCTATTGCTGCTACTAAAAAATACGGTGTAACAAATAAAGATATTTTCAATGTATTAAATAATTTTTATGGCGTTGAACATAGAATTGAATATGTCGCAACAATAAATGGAATAGATTTTTATAATGACAGTAAAGCTACGAATGTAAAATCCACTCAAATCGCTTTATCTGCATTTAACAAACCAACTATATTAATACTAGGTGGTCTTGATAGAGGTCACTCATTTGATGGACTTACTGAATATATGAAAAATGTTAAATTAGTAGTATGCTATGGTCAAACTAAAAAAAGAATTAAAGACTATTGTGATAAAATAAATATAAAATGTATAGTAAAAGATAATTTAAAAGAAGCAGTAGTTGAATCATATAATAATGCTCAAAAAGGATATGTCGTACTATTAAGCCCAGCATGTGCAAGTTGGGATCAATATAATTCTTTCGAAGAAAGAGGATGTGAATTTAAATCATCAGTAAAGGAATTAGAATAAATGGAAAAATCTACTAATAATAAAAAAGCCATAATATTCTATGCACTAACATCATTAATACTTATTTGTATTATTGGTATACTTGTATTTATTGCAAATAAGCACTTATCATCTATAAAAAATGATATGCCTATTAATAATAACTCAACTAATCAATCAAATGATTTAATAACAGCAGATGTCGATGTAAAAATTAAAACAAAAACATTTGAGTTCTCTTGTAATAAATTAGAAATATCAAATGATAAAGAGAATGATGATTATCGTTTAGTTTCATTTCATGTCAAATTAAAAAACCTAAGTAATCAAAAATTAATAATCCAAGATTATGAAGACTTTTATTGTAGTGTAAGCAATAAGCTTCAAACTAATGTAACTAATAATGATACAGAAAGAAAAAGGCTTTCTAAAACAATTAATATAAATGAGTATTCAGATGGCTATGTAACATTTGAAGTACCAAAAGACACTAAAGTATTTGATTTAGCATATGAAGATGCTTTACTTCATATAGAATTGTTAAATAATAAAAATGCCAATTGAGGCATTTTTTATTCTATCTCAGAAAGAAACTTTGGTTCACATGTTATATTTATTTTTAAACTCTTAAGAGCCTTTAAATCCCCATTATTAACCATATATGTTGAATGTGCTTCACAATATTTCAGTTTTTTTAACTTTTCAATCGCAAGTTCAACCATGGGATTGGTTGCAGAACATATACTTAATGCAGTTAACACTTCATTAAGCTGTAATCTTTCACAACCAAGATTTAAATCTTTCTTCATTCTTAATATTGGTTCAATAACCTTCGGAGATAATAAATCAATATCATCAGGTATTTTAGATAGTTCCTTAATCGCATTTAATACCACACTGCTAGAAGCAGTTAATAAATCTGTTTGCTTACCAGTTATTATTTTTTTCTTAGTAAGTTTTAATGATACAACAGGAACACCAATTTTTTCACTTTTTAATAGTGCAGGGGCAATTACATCAAGATAGTTTTCTGTGATATTAAGTTCATTCATAAGTAATTTAATTCTTTGATATGCATCTTCATCACTTAAACCTAACTTATAATTATTTGTTTCTTGATAATATCTTCTTACTATTTCTTTTTTGGCAGCCTCGCAAACAACAACGTCATCTTTGATACAACTGCCTATCATATTAACACCCATATCGGTAGGCGACTTATAAATATCAACGCCAACTTTATTTAATATATTTTTAAGAACAGGGAATAATTCTATATCACGATTATAATTTACAGCTGTTTTTTTATATTCTTCTAAATGAAAAGGATCTATCATATTAACATCTTTTAAATCAGCAGTTGCAGCTTCATATGCCATATTAACTGGATGCTTTAATGGCAAATTCCATACAGGAAATGTTTCAAACTTAGCATAACCAGCATTTACTCCTCTTTTATTTTCGTGGTATATTTGAGACAAACACGTAGCAAGTTTACCACTGCCTGGTCCCGGGGCATTAACAAGTATCAATGGTTTTGTTGTTTCAATATATGGATTTGCTCCATACCCCTCTTCACTAACAATAGTTTCTACATCAGTAGGATAACCCTTAGTAAATGTATGAATGTATGTTTTAATCCCATTTCTTTCTAACTTTTTAATAAACTTATCAACACTGACTTGATTTTTATACAATGTGATTACCACACTATTAACATAAAAACCGAGCCTTTTAGAAGTATTAATTAATCTTAATACTTCCGCATCATAAGTAATACCATATTCTCCCCTGGTTTTGTTTTTTTCAATATCGCCTGCATTAATACAAAATATTATTTCTAAGTCATCTTTTAATTCCTTAAACATACTGATTTTAGCATCATTTTTAAAACCAGGAAGTACCCTAGCAGCGTGACTATCATCAAATAGTTTACCACCCACTTCTAAATATAATTTATCAAATAGTTTAAATCTCTCACGTATCTTTTCACTTTGTATTTTTACATATTTTTTATTATCGAATCCTTCTTTCATACCTACCTCACTATTTTAAAATTATACTATTAATAATACATATAAACAAGCAAACATTTTTATTTTTTTAATTTTTTATACATACCCATATATTCATCATATTTATCTTTAGACTTTTTAATATTCAAAGCTTTAAAACCATCTTTATAATAATATGTTGCTAAATTATAATAGGCATATCTATTTCTTTCTTTTAAAGGGCACTCTATTGCTTTTTTATAATAAATATATGCATGCTCAAGATTATTATTTTTCCTATAATACTCCCCTACTTTGTTTAAAGCCCAACTCTCATTCATATCAGCAGCTATTTTATAATATTGAAATGCCTTATCCATCATATTTTTATTTTCATATATTTTACCAAGATTATTAAAAGCATATGAGTAACCCATTTCACTTGCTATAGTAAAATTTTTAATTGCATTGTTAATAGATGTCTTTTTATCAGGAGTTTTACCAGTTAAATAGCATAAACCCAGTGTATTATATCCAGCAGCACTTCCAAGAGAAATAGATTTGTTTAAATACTCCCACATAGTTTCAAAATCATATTTAACTCTATTTGTAATAATCAAATTAGCCACCATCCAACATGCCTTTGGTTGACCATTTTTAGCAGCTTTCAAATAATAATCATAAGACTTGTCATACTCAGAGTACCCATTAATAATACCATCAAAATATAAAGAACCAACATCGCTTTGGGCATATGAATTACCACTATCGGCAAGACTGATTAATGAACTATAATATGTTTGGCCAAAATATAACTTGATTTTTAAATACTCTTCTAATTCTTTTTTATCAATTTCAATGTTAATATCTTGTTTGTAAATAGGCTGTTTGTTTATACATATGGCATAATAAAGAAGTTCAACTAAAGCATTATAATTATTTTCATTCTTAATATTACTAATATATTGTTCATTAATATTCTTATCTTTTTCGGCTATTTTAAAGAGTTCATTAACAACTATATTTAATTTACTATCATTATTAATATCACTTATTTTGTATTCAGATACACTATTGTTTAATATATTTAGTAAAGATGAAACCATATTAATAAAAACATTATCATCAGAATAATACCTTAAATACATTTTTTCAAAATAATCTTTATACTCAATACCAATAGCTCTAATTCCAATACAATAATTACTTATCGTTGTAGCATTAACATCATTAATATTAAATATTGTACAAAACATTTCTGTTTGACTAGCACTAGTATTATTAGATACTCTCTTAATTAAATCAATAACATTACCTAAAGATAAATAATTACCATTTCCATTCATTCTAATATAACATTTTTTCATAACACTATTATACTAAATAAAACCAAATTAAAAAAGAGGCATTCGCCTCTTAACTTCCTGCACTAGTGTACTTTTTAAGACCTGCTTTAAAAGCTAACAGCGAAGGAATCACATATAATAAAACTATTAAGCTACTAAAACAATATAATATGTTATTTGATTTTCCAAGAAGGTATAATAATGGATAATAATTAACAAATCCATAAGGAATTATAAATGTAAAAAACATAACAACTCCTTTTTTAAACACACCTATTGGATACTGAGCAATATGTTTACCACCATCTGTGAATAAATTCTTAATTTCTAACACCTGCACCGTAATAAAACAGTATGAAGCCATAAGCAAGAAAACTGAGAAAAACACGACTATTGAACTAATAAGCATAAGAATAAGACAACAAACCTTTAAAAATGTAAATTCAATATTTAAATGTGATAGTGATATAAATAAAATAATTATTGACTGAACTATTCTAGATATTTTAACAAAATCTGCTTTGGAACATAATACCTGTAATAATAAATTTTTAGGTCTAACAAGTAGCCTATCTAAACTACCATCTATTATTAATGTTTCAAAAGTATCAACACCTCTTGCAAAAAATTCATTCATTGAATAACCAAATTGAATAATAGAAAATGTAAGTAACACTTCATAAAGAGTAAATCCCTTAATATTATCAAATTTCGTAAATAATGCTATTATTATAAAATAATATGTAAAGAAAACTAAAAATTGTGATATAAATCCTACTATAAATGACACTTTATATTCTAATATACTCTTAAAATGCATTTTTAATGACTCAATATATAGTTTCATCATCCACCTTGAACACTAGCATTTTTAAGTGCTTTCCTAGAAAGTAAATATCCGAAGATAATCATTACTACTGACCATATTAATCCACCTATAAGGACAGAAATTGATTCATTAATTGAAATATTACCAGAATATATTCTAAATGGTAAATCACAAATATATTGAAATGGTAATAGTTTTGCTATAAACTGCATAAACTTTGGGAAAAATACAATAGGTACAGTCCCACCAGAAAATATCTCTCCAAAAACCATCAAAAATGATATAATTCCTTTTTCATCCATAGTAAAAAATGTGATTAAATGATAAAGCATGGTAATAGATGTTACAAGTATACTAGAAATAATTAATGAAATTGCAAATACTATAAAAGTCATAAAAGTAGGAGGTAATGTCATATTATAAGGACTAGGTAATAAGAACGCTATTAAAATGACTGGTAAAAATCTTAAAGTAACATTAGCGATTCTAGTTGCATACATAGTTATATACCATTTACTATAGAAGTTAATCGGTCTACATAATTCATACGCAACATTACCATTTTTAATCATTGATAAAAAGTCTTTATCTTTTGCCCAAATAAATACTAACGCAAAGAAAGCTTGATTCAACCATAAATAATTAACTAGCTGATTTACCTGCATTGGATAAGTTGTATCATTTGATTCATAAAAGGTAATATAAACCATAATAAATACAAATCCAAAGAATAATTGAGTAGATATCCCAGCGAGTGCTACTGCTCTATACTGTAAAGCACTAATTAATTTCATTTTAAATAATGTTATATATGCTTTCAAATCTCAAAATCCTTATAAAGTTTTACAATAATATTATCAATACTTTCACTATCAATTTGAATATCATTAATATTTAATTTAGAAGACAAATAATTAAGAAAATCAGATACAGTCACTTTAGTAACATCAATCGTAAAAGAATAATAATCATCTACTTTTTCATAAAAGATAATACTATTCTTTCTAAAAGATTTTACTTTATCTTTAGAAGTAACTGTTATTTTTTTAATATGACCATATTTATTTTTCAAGTTATTTAAGGAACCATCATATAATATTTGACCTTTGCCAATTAAAATGATTCTTTTAGCAAGAGCCTCAATATCACTCATGTCATGAGTTGTTAAAATTACTGTAGTTTTCTTTTCCTTATTCAATTTTTTTATAAAATCCCTTACTATTTCTTTAGATACAGCATCTAATCCTATAGTAGGTTCATCTAAAAATAATATGGATGGATTATGAATTAACGAAGCAGCAATTTCACAGCGCATCCTTTGACCTAAACTAAGTTGCCTTACAGGTATTTGTATCACTTCTTCTATATTTAGAAGTTTTACAAGTTCAGTTTTAGTTTTAAGATACTCATCATTATCAAGATTATATATATCCTTTAGTAAATCGAAAGTATCTTCTGCCGGTATATCCCACCATAATTGACTTCTTTGTCCAAATACAACGCCTATATCTGAAACATACTTTTCTCTATCCTTCCATGGAGTTAAACCATTGATTTTACACTCTCCACTATCAGGAAGCAATATTCCACTAAGTATTTTTATGGTAGTACTTTTACCAGCACCATTAGGTCCAATGTAACCAACAATTTCACCTTTTTCAATTTGAAACGAAATATCTTTTACGGCTTCAATATAGATATAGTTTCTTTTGAAAAAAGATTTTAAAGTTGCTTTCAAACCACTTTTTCTTTTCGCAACCTTAAAAGTTTTACTTATGTGCTTAACATTGATGAATGACATTTCTTTCTCACTCCTTTCCTCAACAAAAAAACACACATTTTTATCAATGTGTAAAATAACGAGTAAAATTAAGCCACACAAAAACGCATGTAATTTTGTAAATGTCAAAAACATAATATCATAAATTTTTTAATAAATCAATATAAAAATATAAATATATTATTTTAATATTAAAGAATTCTCTTCAATTAAGTATTTTTCTTCCACTGAATTATTATCAGAAGGATTTTCACTAGCACTTACTTGTTCATTCTTATCTTTTTATTCCATAAATATCTTCCTAAATTTAAGTATATAATCATAATTATTCTGGGCAATTATTTTACAAATTAAAAAGACTTAAATTCCAAAAATTCAAGTCTAATTAACTATTATTTTAGTACCTTTATATATTTAAATTCACTATTTTCTTTTATAATACCCATATCATATGCTTTAATTAATAATTTTAGAAAATAAATTTCCCTTTTAAGTTCACGTCCTTTATCTATATCAGAAATAGTAATTCTTTTTCTAACTGTTTCTTTAATTTCAATCGTAGAATTTATATCAGTATTATTAACAATCGCATCTTCTAAACTTGTAAAAGGTTCGTGAGCAACTATTCTCATTCCTGTTGATCCAGATATTAATGTATAACCTGCGATACCTGTAGTTTTTTGATAAGCTTTACTGAAACCGCCATCTATTACTATTAGTTTACTATCTGCCTTTAATGGATTTTCACCATTTATTTTTTCAACTGGTATATGTCCATTTATTATATGTGCATTTTTAATATCAGTTAAACCAAAATCTTTCATGATATTCTCAATTACTTTACTATCTTCTTGATAACTATAGTAATAATTTCTCTTTTCTTTATGAGATGACTTGTCTTTAATTAAAACTCTTTCCATATTAGTCATTTTATCTTTACCAAAGAAAGGTGAATCTGGTCCTGTCCATAAATACCACATAAGATCAAGTTCTTCTTCAGAATTATTACCTTTATTATAATATAATTCCCTTACTTTTTTATCTAAATAATCAAATAATTCTTTTCCCTTTAAATTTCCTTCTACAAAAGACACTTCTTTTAATGTACCATCCTCATTTAAAGGAACTAAAGCATGATACATTAAATTGTTATTTTCTATTTTATACATAGAACCTTTACTAAAAAATAAATCAATATGTCTTTTTAATGCTTCGCTATTCATAAATGATATAGTTAAGTCCCCAATTACTTTTTCTTCTTCTTCAGTCAATTTATATGGATCGCTTTTATCTATTGTCGGAAAGTCAACATCTTCTAAATGATATTCCTTTCCATCTATAACAATACTTTCATTTTCATAATCTATTTTGTCTAATAATCTTCTATGTTCCATTTGATACTCTGGATGATTTAAAGCAAATTGTCCTTCTAATTTATACATAATTATTGAAATTGCTTTATGAATCTTTGCTGCTTGTCTTATATCATAATCTTCTATATAATCATCCTCTGTTGTTTTTCTTGGTCTCCATACTAATGCATTTTTATATGTCTTTTCTGCAAAATTGGCAAGAGGTCTTAAATTTATACCATAAGCATTTTCAAGTATATCTAAATTATTATATTTAACACTATTAGTAATAACACCGGCAACAGATAAATCATTTCCTAGACTTGCGCCCATCCACAATATATCATGATTACCCCATTCAATATCAATATTAGGGTTATCACCTAACATATCCATTATCTTATGTGGTTCAGGGCCCCTGTCATATATATCTCCTACTATGTGGAATTCATTAACAGCAAGTTGTTTTATTAATGTACACAACGTTTTAATTAAATCCTCAGCAGAACCTAGATTAATAACAGATGATATAATCATTTTATAATATTCATCTTTATTTTCTTGCTCAATTTTATTATTAAGTAATTCATCAATTGTATAACTTAAACTAGACTTATATGTTTTTCTTACCTTACTTCTTGTATATCTAGAAGATATTTTTTTAGCAACTTCAATTATTCTTAATATATTAGTTTCATACCAAGAATATTTATCATTAACACTTTCTAATTCAAGTTTCATTTTCTCTTCAGGATAATATATTAGTGTTGCAAGTTTGTCTTGTTCACTTTCAGATAATTCACCATCAAATATTTGTTTAATTCTATATCTTATACCTCCAGATGCGTTATTCATGATGTGACAAAATGCATCTGCTTGACCATGTATATCGCTCATAAAATGCTCCACATTTCTTGGAAGTGCTAATATAGAATTAAGATTAATTATTTCTGCTATAACTTCATCTTTAGTAGTAAACCTTTTTGATAACTCTTTTAAATATTCTAAACAAAAATCAATTTCTTTTTCCATAACCCTCTCCTTAAATTGACATTAGAATAACACATTTAATAAATATTGTAAAGATGTGGATATGTGTGGAATACAATATATGTACTTTTACACCAATAATATTATATACTTTACTAGGAGGTATATATGAAAAATTTTTTAAAAAATTACAAATCATATTTAATTTTAATAGGTAGTATAATTCTAGGTACTATAATGGGACTAATATTCAAAGAAAAAGCAGCAATAGTAAGTCCACTAGGTGACTTATTCTTAAATATGCTACTGGTAATAGTTGTTCCTTTAATATTTTTAACTCTATCAACATCTATTGGTAGAATGAAACAACCACAAAGAATAGGCAAAATATTAGGAACTATCATTCTTGTGTTTGTATTTACATCAATAGTCAGTGTATTTGTAGGACTCGGAACATCAAAAATGTTTAAATTAGTGGATGTAAAAGATACAAATAGTATTAAAGAAGTACTAACAGAAGATACTGAAGTAGAAAAAGAAGATGTAAATTTTCTTCAAAAAACAGTCGATACAATAAGTGTTAATGATTTTTCAAAAGTATTATCAAGAGACAATATGATTGCATTAATAGTATTTTCTATTCTATTTGGTATAAGTATAAATATGTCTAAAGGTAAAGGTGAAAAACTTCTAAATGTTTTAGAAAGTGCAAATCATGTAGTTCAATCATTCATTAAACTTATAATGTATTATGCACCAATTGGTCTTGGATGTTATTTCGCTTCACTTGTAGGTACATTCGGAGGTGAAATTGCAGTAGGATATGGCAAAACATTTATTATTTATACAGTAGTTGCTGTGTTATTCTACTTCATAATATATTCACTTTATGCCTTTATAGCAGGTGGTAAAAATGGATTTGTTAGTTATTGGAAAAATATACTACCAGCAACACTAACTTCATTAGGAACTTGCTCATCAGCAGCATCTATCCCAGTTAATACAATGTGTGCTAAAAATATTGGTGTACCTGATGATATTGCTGATACAACTATTCCACTTGGAACAAGTTTTCATAAAGATGGTTCAATTATCGGAAGTGTATTCAAAATAATGTTCCTAGTTTGTTTATTTAATAGTGATGTTTCTTCACTAAAAATATTAGGAATTGCTCTTCTTGCTACATTACTAGTAACAGCGGTACCTATTGGTGGGGGAACTATATCAGAGATGTTAATTATTACAATGTTAGGTTTCCCAGTATCTGCATTACCTATTTTAACAATAATAGCCACTATTATAGATCCACCTGCTACTATGTTAAATGTAGTCGGTGACTCAGCAAGTAGTATGCTTGTTTCAAGATTAGTAGATGGAAAACACTGGATGAAAAAAAGAAGTTCATTGATTTAATGAATTTCTTTTTTTATAGACTTAATAATATTCTGTAATAATCACTCTTAAATTCGTCTTTCTCAATTCCAAGTTTCTCATAAAAGACATCTATATATTCCTTACCATAATTTCTTTCAAGAGAAATTTCGCATACAACCAAATCATAATATATATCACTTAATCCAGCATCCTCAGTATCCAAAAGACCACTAAAATGTCCATTGCAAGCATAGATATTAGGAAGTGACATATCTCCATGAGTAAATCCAATTATTTGTTTAGGCATATTACCTTTCAAATATTTTAAAATTGCTTCCTTAGTATGAAATCTATCAAGAATTTCTTTTTTAATATCTTTTTCTTTTATTTTACTAATATTTTCTTCAATTCTTTTTATTTTAACTGGTATAGTCTCATCAATAACACAATCGCTATAGTCAATATTGTATAATGCATTAAATGCTTCAACAATAATATCAATTCCCTCCATAACATGATCATCAAAATAATCATCACAAAGCATAATACCATTTAATGATTTTGTAAGTAAATATGACATACCATTATACTTTTCATAAAAGACCTTTTCAGGAACCATAATTTTATCTTCTAGATAATCTAAACTAATTGATTCTTTTGATAAGTGATTAGCAACTTTTAAATAAAAGACTTTACTCTTTTTTCTTATTTTATAAACCTTTTTACCAGAACATCCAATAGTCACTTCATCAATACTTGTCGCAGTTTTCAAAAACTCATTTAATCTATTACTACCTTTAATTACAATTTGAGGTTTAACTTCTTCTTTAATTACAACATTATCAGGTTTCTTTTTAATACTATCATAATTACCATCATACGTAATCATCTTTTTATCATCAATCATAACAATCTTAGTAGCTATTTTATTAATAAAGTATCTATCATGTGAAATAAATAATATAGTTCCTTCATATGCAAGTAAAGACTCTTCAAGTATTTCCCTAGTATCTATATCAATATGATTGGTAGGTTCATCAAGTATTAAAAAGTTAGCATTCTTAAGTATCAACTCTAATAATTTAAGTCTAACCTTTTCACCACCACTTAAATTTTTAACTTTCTTATCAATATTGTCAACTGTAAAGTAAAATTGATTTAGTTTGCTTCTAAGTTCACTTTCACTACCTACGAATATCTTTCTCATGTGTTCATAAATTGTCAACTCTTCATTGTCAAATCTAATTTCTTGTGGAATATATCCAAACTTTATATTTGTACCTAATTTTATATTTTCATGTGTATTATTTAAGATATTTTTGATAAGCGTTGTTTTACCAGCGCCATTTTTTCCCATCAAGCAAACTCTTTCTTTATAATATACTTCCATATTAGATTTTTTGAGTAACTCCTTGTTACCTATCGATAAATTCAAATTTGAAATTACCATTACTCTATTAGAAGTTCTATCTTCAACATTAAGATTAATCTTAATATCACTCTTTGGTTTTGGTTTTTCTATTAATTCCATCTTATTCAATCTAGTTTGTATTGCTTTTGCTCTTCTAAAAAACATAGGATTATCACTCTTCGCACCCCAAGTTTTATATCTTATAATTGCCTCTTTAAGTGCTTTAATTTCTTTTTGTTGATTTTTATAATTTTGAAATTCAATCATTAATCTTTTTTCAGACTCTTTTAAATAATATGAATAATTTCCATGATAAATATCAGCACTTCCGTTTTCCATCTCGATTATCTTATTAACAGTCCTATCAAGAAAATATCTATCATGACTTATTAATACAACTGTTCCATTATATGATGATAAATAATCTTCAAACCACTCTAAAGTATCTATATCTAAATGATTAGTTGGTTCATCCAAAAGTAATATATCAGGAGATGATAAAACTATAGATGCTAAATTAATAAGTGTTTTCTCACCACCACTTAATTTATTATATTCTCTATCCAATAATTCATTAGAAATTTTAAAACCATTTCTAATCTTTTCAATTCTTTCTTTTAAATTATATCCACCCTTTATTCTAAATTCTTCCTGTAGTTTATCAAGTGTTTTTATATCTTTGTCATTACCGGACATACTATCAACAAAAGTATTTATTTTGCTTTTTAAATCAAGTAACTCACTGATACCTCTTAAATATACATCTCTTGAACTTACTCCAGCTTTCTCTTCAGGAGGTATTTGTGTTAAATATCCAATTTTGCTCTCTTTTCGTATTGATACGCTCCCACTATCACTACTTTCAAGTCCCATAATAATCTTAAGCGTAGTACTTTTACCACACCCATTACTTCCTATTAATGCTACTCTTTCATTAGTTTTTATATCAAAAGACAAATTATTAAGTACGTTATTATATCCATAACTTTTATTTATTTTATTTAAACTTATTTCTATCATAATATTCTCCTCTAAATTTTAACATGCAAAAAAATTCACACTTCTTAATCTAAAGGACTAAGCAAGTGTGATATTAATCTTATACATAATTTTAGTACCAATGTATTTCATAATATCACCTTTCAAATGTATTTTAACACAAAGAAAAGTAATAATCAAATACTATTTTAAAGACTCATATATAAGCTCATACTCTTCATTAGATAAATTTTCCATCTTTTTATTTAAAGTAACATCAGGAATATTATAACTCTTAATAATTTCTTTACTCTCTTTTTTAGTTAATTTTTTGTCATGAAACTTAGAAAATTCTATTAAAGATTCCATTAAATTATTCTTAAGTTTTCTTTCTCTATTATAAAACATCTCTCTAAAAACAAATCTCTTAAAGCTAAATTTCAAATCTTCTCTACTAATTGGTTTAAGTCTAATTATTGAAGACATAACCCTAGGCGCAGGATCAAAACAATTTGGTTCTACATCTCTTATTATTTCAACATCAAAAAATGAATTAGTAAGTAATGATAACTTAGTTAACGATTTATTACAAACATTATCAGCAAATCTCTTGCCTACTATTAATATGCTTTCTTTAAATTCACACCTTAATAATTTTTCAATAAAAGGTTCTGTTATTGAATATGGAAGCGCAGAAACTATTTTATCGCATGGAGGTATATATAGATTCAAAGCATTACCATATAGTACATCTATATTCTTATATTTATCCTTTAATACATTGATAAAATGTTCAAGATTTAAATCAAGTTCAATACAAGTCAAATGTTTAACTCTTCTTGCTAAAAGTTTTGTTATAACACCCTTACCAGGTCCTATCTCAACAACCTCATCTTCTATTGATAACTCACAAGCATCAATAAAATCATTTAACACTGCTTTATCAATTAAAAAATGTTGATCAAAATAATCAGTATCATTTATAAATTCCATATAATTCACCAATATTATTATATCAACATTTCAATTTTATAAAATACTTTTATTATAATTTTACACTATTCACTAAAAATATTAAAAGGATATCTATCAGGAAGAGGTAAACTAAATGTTAATAATTTGTGAGTAGTTGGATGTTCAAATTCTATTTTACAAGCAAATAACGCTATTTGATTTCCTACTACTGCATTCTTATTGTATTTTTGATCACCATATAATGGATAACCAAAATGTGACATCTGCACTCTTATCTGATGACTTCTTCCTGTTAATAATTCAATTTCAACTAATGATAAATTATCTTTATAATCAAGTAATTTGTATTTTAATATAGATTCTTTTCCATTATCATCAACCTTAACAATATTTCTTTTAGTGTCTTTAAGTAATTTATCAATTAAAGTACCTGATTCATTTATTTTTCCAATAACCACAGCATTATATATTTTTTTAAAACTTTTAACTCTAATTTGCTCACTCAATCTAGAAGCCGCTTTACTTGTTTTAGCAAAAACCATTATTCCTCCGACAGGTCTATCTAGTCTATGAACTAGTCCTAAATATACATTGCCAGGTTTATTATATTTTTCCTTTATATATTCTTTTAATATAGTTAATAAATCTTTATCATTACTACTATCCTCTTGAACAGGAATATTTATTGGTTTTTCTACTACCAAAAGATGATTATCTTCATATATTATATTTAATTTATTCATTAGATTCCCATCTTCCATATACTCCACATGCTAAATTCATATCTCTAGAAGAAATCTTAAGACCAATTTCATCAGTAGTAATTTTACCATCAAATTTAGATAATGAACTAGTCACCAAAACATTTTTCAATATTTCAGGCGTAATACCTTTAGTGTATGAATTGATCAAGAAAAATAAAGGTTTATCACTTAATATATCAATAGAACTTTCAATTAATTTATTCAAACTATCTTCAAATCTCCATAATTCTTTAGAAGGACCTCTTCCATAAGTAGGTGGATCCATAATTATCGCATCATACTTATTTCCCCTTCTTTTTTCTCTTTCAACAAACTTTAAACAATCATCACAAATATATCTTATTTTATTTTGCTCTAAATGAGATAAATTGGCATTCTCTTTCGCCCATTCGTTCATACCCTGAGATGCATCTACATGAACAACCTCTACTGCGCCAGCATATGAACTTGCCATAGTCGCACCACCAGTATACGCAAAAAGATTTAAAACTTTAATATCCCTATTAGCATTCTTTATTTTATCAATAATAAAGTCCCAATTTGCTGCTTGTTCAGGAAATAACCCTGTATGTTTAAATCCAGTCGGACTTACTTTAAACTTTAAATCCTTATAATTTATAGTCCAAAACTCAGGTATTTCTTTTTTCTTTTCCCAATATCCTCCACCTTTTTCACTTCTATGATAAATCGCACTATATTTATTCCATTCTTGAGTATCTTCATGTGTCCATAATGCCCACGGATCAGGTCTTCTTAATATAACATTTCCCCAACTTTCTAATTTTTCACCGTTCCCAGCATCAATTAATCTATAATCTTTCCAATCATTACTTACAAGCATAATAACCTCCAAAATAATTTGTCATTAATAATATAATTATAACATGATATTGATTTTATTTAAATTAATTTATATAATACTAACTTGAGGTGACATATAATTATGTTAAAAGAATTTGAAATAAATTTATTAAAGAAAATAGATGAAAGTAAACCAACTCTTAATACAGTAAGAACAATATATTTAGAAGAAGAATTACAAGCAATAAAATCACTAATTACTGAAGGACAAATAACAATTATTTGGGATGACTATATCCCACATTTATCTTATCAATATTTAGAATTAACAAAGTCAGGACATGTAACTTTATTTATAGACACATATAACGATGAAATAAAAAAATTTGTATCATCATTAGACAAACTAGGTTATGACCATAATCTATTAAATGATTTTCTTCTTTCAATGGATTTATCAAAACCAGTCGAAGAAATATTAACAATAGATAACTTTTTATGGTATTGCAATATATTTGATAGATGTGAACATAAATCAGATACTATTCTTACATTAAAATAGCAGTGAAACACTTCTCACTGCTTTTATAATTCTTCATCATCAATATTATATTCATCTAATTTTTTATACTCGTATTTTTTAATCTTATATTTACTAATTATTTCAATAATAAAGTCATTAAACTTTCTCTCTTCATTTTTTTTAACAACAAAATCAAATTCAATATCTTCTTCATCAGATATAAAATTAATTATCTCAACATCTTTTTTATTAGACAAATAGTTATTTATATACTCTGTTATTTTACTAATATCTTTACTACATATTTTAACATTAAATATTTCACTAATCGCTCTATTTTTAGTTTTATCATTTATAAAATGATTAATATATCTAAGCACAATATTAGCAAATAAAACAAATAATGCCGCAACTATAGCTTCTTTTATGAAACCTCCAGCACATAACACGCCAATCGCCGCATCACACCACATAGTCGCCGCAGTAGTAAGACCTCTTACCTTGTTTTTTTCATTATCTTTTAATATTACTCCCGCACCAAAGAAACCAATCCCTGCTACTACTTGAGATGCTATTCTTGTTGCATCAATATTATAACCACTTAACATAAATGAAAAACTAACAAACAAATAGGAACCAATAGCTATTAAAATCATGGTTCTAAGTCCTAAAGAACGTCTTCTATATTGTCTTTCTATTCCTAAAATAAAACTAAGAAAAAAACAGACCAATAATCCAAATGTAAATTCACTATAATCCATACACACCTCTTTATTTTCAATATTATTTTATCACATTTTAAATCTTATAACAATGTATATTTATTGTCAAAATAATTTTTTTATATGTTTCTTATTAACTATATTTGTTATAATTTAGTTATGAAAAAAAGTATGCTAGTTATAATTATATTAACTATTCTTTGCCAAATACTTTCTTTAATTGGCTACTTTTATCATGAAAAAAACAAAGAAGCATCAACTATTAATACAACGATTGATGTTTACATGAGCAATCAAGATATAAATGAAAACACAACTATTACAAAAGATATGATTATAAAAAAACAAATAAATATCAAAAGATATAATAAAAAAATAATAACTGACATAAATAATATAATCGGCAAAACATCAGTAAAACAAATTAAAAAAGATTCAATTATTACAATTAATGATATCTCATCAAATGAAATAGTATTTAATTATCTAGAAAATACTAAATATAAAAATGATATCTCAAAACCATTTCTAAGTTACAAAAATATTCTTTACTATTACACGTTAAATAACCAATCACTAGAAATAACTTATCATAACACTAAATATGAAATAGGTGACATAATCAGATTAAATGTTCTAACACTAAATGATATATTAAGCAAATCAATTTCTAAAGAAAGTATTAATAATGGAAATATTTATAAATATAACAAATTTAATATTGTGTTATGCACTAACAATACTCTATATATAACAAATAATACAAATAAAAATAATTATTGTAATTAACAATATACTTTAATATGAATGTAGAAGAGGATTTAAATAGACTAAATTTTGAAAATCAACTATGGCTTATTTTTTCACTTTTGTGTTTATTAAACATAGGTGGTGATAACGAAGAAATAGATTACTTAAAAACAAATAATATAAATAGTAAGAAAAAATCAGATCAAATATTTGAATTTACTTTGATTGTAACATTACTTATTTATATTTATTTTTTTAATAGAAATGTAAAATTCTATAACAAAGCACAAAATAGTCAAAAACAACTATATAAAATAAAAGTATTTGGTAGTTTATTCTTGATCATAGGAATAATACTGCTTATATATTTTCAAAATAATCAAAATGATTTCCCAGGGTCACCAGCATTGTAACTATAGTAAAATTAATTTGTCATAGTATATGTTAGATTGAAATTACCATAATTAAATGATATAATTTATCCATAACAATAGAAGATTTATTAAGGAGATAATATTATGAATAATAACACGAAAAAAATCATTTCTATAATATGTATACTTGGAATTATACTTTCATTATTTATTTACCTATATGAAATATATAAAACAAAAGATTATGTCAAAACTACTGCTACAATTACTTCTAATTATAAAAAATTGATTTATCCACCTGACTCTCAATCTAATATTGAAAAATATAAGTTTGTTGAAGTTAAATACGATGGCCATATTAATACATATAGGGTTTGGACTTTCTTATTTAATAAAGAAGGTAGCAATACAACAATCTACTATTCTAAAGAGGATCCAAAATTAATAAGAAATAAATTTAAAATGACAACATCACTACTTGGTATTGCATTCTTAACTATATTTCTTACCTTAATAAACTCTTCGAAATTTAAGTCAACACCAACAAGTATCAAACAAGGAAAAGGAAAAATAAAATTTCATGGAATAAAAAGCAAATAAAGTTCTTTCACAATAAAGAACTTTTTATTATGTAAAAATTAAGTTTTTGATAGTAAAAGTTAATAAATGATTATTAAGTATAAAACTGGTTATGCAAACTTTTCAACAAATTGAGAAAACAATGATATAATTATATTATGAGGTTATATTATGTTTAAGATAGCAAAATTAGAAAATGTAAACAATGAAAAGATTACTATTAACTGTATTACTCAACAAAATTTGAGTTATGAATCAGGTAAAAAAGTTAAAGATGAAACTTTTAAAACATTATCTTTCAATATATCTGGAGATAACTATTGTTTTGGCTTCGACTTAAATTGCAAAATTGAAAAATTACTAGAAATACCAATGAATAAAGCAATAAATTTTAAAGATTATATTTTTGGTGGTGAAACTTGGTTAAATATCGGAGGCCTAAATGGTGTTGAACCAAAAATGAATATTAAAATAACTAGGTATTTAAAAAATAGATTTATTGTGTTTTTAACATTTTATACCGATTATAGTTATGATGAAAAAGATTATTCCGGAGTGATTGAATTTACATTTAATTTAGATGATTACTTAAATAGCGAAAACAAATAATCTTGATTAATCTAATATTATTCTAATCCTAAGTTTAAATATAATAGTTCAATTGCCTTTTACTTTCCTTTCTAATGTAAAATTATTTTCTTTACATCACAAAAAACTAATTAAGAAGAAATTTACTAAAAGGTAAAAAGAAATGATATAATAATTATAGAGGAAAGTTAATGATATTGATATTAGAAATATAAAACTTAATTAGGCGGTGATTAAATGAATAAATTTGTTAAAGTAATGTTTGGAACTACAAGTGGCGCAAAAAGAGATTTTAACTATAAATTAAATGAAATTAATATAGCTAATAATTGGAATCCCAAAGCAACTAGTGGAAAAGATTTTGGCGGATTTAACTATTGCAGTGAAGAATGTATTTTAAGGTGGCTACATCGAGGAGATACTATTTATGATGTTGAGATTCCTGATGATGCCAAAAACATTAAAATAGATGGCGCAACTACAATATTTAGAACTAATAAAATAATTATTAGCAACCCAAGAAAAGTTAATGATGAGATGGCACTTCATTTTTACAAGATATCAAAAATACCAGAAAAGTCATATTACAAAGCGCTAGGCGTTGTAAGTATTATGAATTATAAACAAACTGCTTATGCAATAATTAAAGACAAGATTAATAAAGATAACATCGATGAGGCACTAGAAGAATGGAATGACTTTATTTCACATGGAGGCAAAAACGATAGAAAAGATCTAAATGGACTTGTTAAAGAAGTTAATGATTACTTATATAAGTTTAAGACGACTTGTTAAAATAGTATATCTATACTAACATCAATATAAAGAGGAGTTGAATATATGCCAAGTTGGTCCGTACATTTAACAATTGCTAAAAAAGTAAATAAAAAATTAAAATTAAATGATGATTTATTTTTGTATGGTAATTTAGTGCCAGATGTAGATAAAGGTACTGCAATAACGAGGTATGAAGCACATTACTATAGTGAAAAATTACCTTTTCCTACTGTTCCAAAAGAAGAGATGATAGATATAAATAATTTTTTAAATGTGTATAAAAATAAATTAAATAATCCATTAATATTAGGATATTATTCTCATTTATTAACTGATCAATTTTATAATGAAAAAGTTTACACTTCTAAATGGGTACAAGATGATAATAACAATATTATTGGTATTAGATTTAACAACAAAATACTAAAAATTGATATAGAAGATAAAAAAAGACTAAAGAAAAAATATAAACATAAAGACTTTGAATTATATGGAAAATACTTATTTAATGCTGGATATGTCTCTATTCCCAAAAATATTAATTTAGTAAAGGAAAATGCAATTTATTTAAAAGATAAGTTTTTAACTGATGAACTTATAGACAATAGATTTAATTATTTAAAAAATGATTTTACAAAATTTAATAAGTTAAGTCTATCAGAAAAAATGTTTAAGCATAATTATAAACTCTTTACTAAAAAAGAATTAGATACTATTATGGAATAATATATGTTCCAGAAAGCAATACATATAAAAATGTTATAGTTGAATATAATAATATAACTTATATAGGTCCACAAATTAGTTTTCACCCAACTGGATTAACTAGATTTATTAATTCCAATATTACCGTTTAAACAAATTATTCTACAGGAAATGAAGTCGCAGAATGTAACAAAATCGAAATAGGTGGAAACACTACAATAACACACAAGTCAACTGCCAACTCCTCATTTTGGTTTAGAAATAGTGACCCAGAATTTAAAATACTTCCAAACGCAACAGTAAATTTTATTAGTGAAAATAGAGAGCTATTTTACGGAGTAAATAATTTAATACTAACTGTATCAGAAAATTCATATTTTAACATTAATACTCATAATGGTATGGGATACAGTAGCTTTGGTACTGGAAATACCACTGTACATATGTAAGATTGCTATACATAAAAATAGAGTCATAATGACATATATTGTTTCAAAGTGTTGATAAAGAAGTATATTTAAAACAGAGTATGATTTTTTCTAGAATAAATGTTCATTAGTATATTGCTAATTACTTTTTTGCATTTTTCTATGGATATCTTAATAACAAATAATAAAAGTATTTATTAGTTTAAAAAAATTAAACAAATTTGAAAATATTGTTATAAATAAAAATCAAATATTTGTAATCACATTTATAAATATGTCATAGAAACGTCATGGAATACGCGTATAATTATTATTGATTTGGAATCGATGTTGTAGGTAAACATAGTTTTTTTCTCAATGAGTAAATTGATATTTAAGATTCAATACTTATGTATAATGTAATATTTATTTGACTTTTTGTTGACTAATTATAATACAATAACGAGTAAATATGCATAATATTTTCCAACTCATTTTTAATTCTTTTGTTTCTATATTTAACATAAAATAAACTTTTTTTCACAGCAAAAAACTAACTATTTCTAGGTAGTACTTATTACTCTTAGAATTCTATTTCCAAGTTTCCTATCAATTTGAAGCCAGTAACATACTTTTACTTATTTTATTTTCATTTAATAATTGTTATATATATTTATTATTGATTTTAATGTTTTTTGATTTCACTATTATCAACATTTTCTATAGCTAATAATTCTTCTATAGTTACATTTGTACCTTCAACAGAATAATTACCATTTAAGTTTTCAAAGCTAATAATTAATTTCATAAAATCAACTATTTTATCATATGGCACCTCAGGCGCACCATGGTATTTATACATTGTATTTCTCTTATATAAATTTTTAACGAATAATTGAATAACATTTTCTGATTCTATTTTTAATTTAAATTTATTTAATAGAATGCTTAATAAATATAAAATATTTTGTTGCCTTTCTGAAATGCTATTTTTTAAAAAAATATCTATATAAAATCTTGAATAGCAAAGTGATAATATTTGTATTAGTTCTTCAAGCAAACTGTTGTAGTCATTTTGTGATTTATAAAAATCACATAGTAATATACTTTTAACAACCATTGCACTAAAACCGCCAAAATTATTTTGATATTCATGATTATTCTGTCTAGTTATTGAATCTTGGTCATTACTATATGTATAACCAATAGTATGAGTAGAAATTATCTTAGGTGAGTAATATCTTAAAAGTTGCTCAAAAAATGTATCTTCTTCCCATCTCAGTAACTTATTAAATTTAATTTTATTAGTATCTAAAAATTGTTTTTTAATATAAATACCAAAAATATATGCATTATTAAATAAAAAACTTCTTCTTTTATTTCCACTATCAGCATCATATATTTTTGTTGCGATAATATCATTATCAGTGTTTTTATATTCATTGAATATTTTTAAAACTGAGTTATTATATAGGCAATCTCCACAGTCCAAAAAAAACACGAAATGGCCAGATGCCATATCTAATGCAACTTGTCTAGCGACACCAGGTCCTTTATTTTCTTGTAATCTTGTATATTTAATATTTAGTGATGGATATAATTGAGATATTTGATTCCATTCAATTTTATTATTAGAACAATCATCCACTATAATTATTTCTATTTTTGATAAATCGCACTCACTTTGAGTTGATACTGAATCTAATGAGCGTTTTATTTTATTTAAAGAATCGTTATAAGTTGGGATAATAATCGTTAAATCTGTTTTCATACAAATCTCCATTTTTTATTTGTTTTTAATTATTATTTTTACATAAATATTATATATTAAATTAAATTATATAACAATAATTATGGTAGATTTTTGATAAAAAGTTATAAGTGTACCGAAATTACCGGCAGAAAACATGTATGATGAGAAAAAAATTATCACTCTAGATGGTTTGATATTTCTTTAATTCAGTTAATTTTTATTAAGTTCCGATTTTTTAATCACTTTAAATTCAAGCATTAAAAAAGTCCTCCTTTCTAGAAAGAGAACTTTTAATGTTTTATATAAAATAAAAACTCACGAACTTTTTAGTTCGTAAGTTGATTTTATTTGGAGCCCTTATGGTTCTGGTAAAACAACCATTAAAAGCAACAATTTATAGGTAGTAATAACTACTAACTAAAATTAGTATAACATGGTTTTAGTAAAATTAACCAACATTTTAATATTTTAAGTAAATAAAATGATATAATAGGAACTGAAAGACAAATAGTAATTTGTTAAATAGATTGGAGATGTAATTATGGCTTTTGATTACAAAAAAGAATATAAGGAATTCTATATGCCAAAGAATAAACCTAGTATAGTAGAAATTCCTAAAATGAATTATATAGCAGTAAGAGGTACAGGAAATCCTAATGAAGAAAATGGAGATTATAAAAATACAATAGGTTTATTATATGGCATTGCTTATACAATAAAAATGAGTTATAAGGGTACACATAAAATAGATGGTTTCTTTGAATATGTTGTTCCACCACTTGAGGGCTTTTGGTGGCAAGATGGAATGAATGGAACAATTGATTATAATAATAAGGGTGCAATGCACTTTATATCTATTATTAGATTACCAGACTTTGTAACAAAAGCAGACTTTGACTGGGCTATTGAAGAAGCAACTAAAAAGAAAAAGCAAGATTTTTCGAGAGTCGAATTTTTAACCTATGATGAAGGAATATGTGTTCAATGTATGCACATTGGTAGTTATGATGACGAGCCAATAACAGTTGAGTTAATGCATAATTTTGCAAAAGAAAATGGATATGAATTAAATATAACGAATACAAGATTACATCACGAAATATATTTAAGCGACCCAAGAAAATGTGATGTAAGTAAATTAAAGACAGTTATAAGACACCCTATTAAAAAAATAAAGTAAAGTATAAATTACAATTTAGTAATTAGTTAGAAAAATAGTAATTTGTAGAGGAAGTGAATGTTATGGGAGGATTTAGTGTAGTAGTCCTTATGAGTATATTATCATTTATATACTTATTCTTTATTGCTATATTTGTAGCAGTTATATTGTATATAATAATGAGTTATACCTTTCAGGGCATTTCAATCATGTGTATGTGTAAAAATATGGGATATAAAAATACTTTTACGGCTTGGATACCTTTTTATAATAAATATTTATTAGGGAAAATAGCAGGTAATAAAATAATGGGTGGAATATCATGTATATCATCATTTATAGCAATTTGTTTAGGGACTCGTTTTTATATCAATAAAGAATTAGAAATAGTCCTATTCATTATTTTAGTAATTAGTTTAATAATTACTTTTATACTAGATACAATGATAGCGCATAGAATATATAAGAGTCGTACAAACAAATATGGAGATATATTAACTGTATTTAATATTTTATCATTAGGATTATTAAGGCCAATATTTCTTTTTATAATTAGAAATAAAAAGGAACAATGTTCTATAAAGCAATAAATTACAATTTAGTAATTAGTTAGAAAAATAGTAATTTGAAAGTGTGGGAAAAAATATGTCAGTAACTGTGCAAATAAAACAGAAGTCAATTTTTAAAAAGAAATTAAATATAGATGATATTATAAATTTAACTGATTTATCCTATGGGGTCAGTGATGAAAATTTTAGATTAATTAGAGATGAAAAAGCAAACCATACATTGATTTATGATAAAACAAAATTAGCGAGAGGAATAGATTTATGGTTGGAAGGCACGGATATTATGCTTTCATTAAGTTTACCAACTTCTTCGTCAGAAATAAAATTATTTTATAATGTCATAGAAAAGATATGTAATAAGTTAAATATAAGTAAGTATTTAAGAGATGATGTGCAAGTAAATATATGTGATAATAAGAAATATATTAAATATGATGAAGATACCAGTGTTGTAGCATTAGAGGACATTGAAGCGAAAACTGGAGATTCATATCAAAGATTTGAATTATTTGGAGTGTTTAATCCTATTTCAATCGGACAAAATGAGTTAAAAAAAATAAATCATAATTTAGATAACTTTGAAGAATTTTTAAATGAAATTCAATCTCTCGATGTTTATTATTCAACACCAAGTGTTTACAAAAATAAAAATACAAATAAATTGTTTGGAGTTTATTCGGTAGTTGCCGATATACCCTGTGTTGTCCCTACTAAACCATATATTATTCTTAATCAAATTGATGGTATTGAAGATTGGTATGTAATGGTTAGAAAAGGTAAAACAATTAAATATATTGATTTTATAAATAATATTAAGACTAAAAACTATTATGATGCTAATCATATTATTGTTGAATTAAATGATAAAGAAATAAATGATTTATTAGATAAATATGATGTGGAATTATAGTTATTAATTCAAATAGTCAATTAAATAAATTACAATTTAGTAATTAGTTAGAAAAATAGTAATTTGTATAAGAAATTAT
>ERZ857629.224-NODE-224-length-86302-cov-10.094844_pt1 | contig 86302 bp, 77 predicted proteins | sample MGYA00519700_ERZ857629 | MGnify/ENA primary metagenome ERZ857629 (study PRJEB31778, sample SAMEA3449351) | human gut metagenome | biome: human gut; feature: human-associated habitat; material: faeces | place: United Kingdom | collected 2010/2012 ... | reverse complement strand
TCCGTTTCAAGCGGCTCCGTTTCAAGCGGCTCCGTTTCAAGCGGCTCCGTTTCAACGGGGGCATCGGTGATCATAGTTTCTTCCGGCGGCACAACGTCTCTGTCTGCCGCAAACAGCGCCGCGCCTGAGATCATAAGCGCAAGACCTATACATATCATAGAGACGCCTGCAAGCCTATTGCCCGCTTTTCCCGATTTCTTACGCGGCATTTTCACGGGCGCTGCCTGCGTGACCGTGCACTCCTCATCCGGTGTTCTTTCCGGAGCCTCCGTAAAAACAAGATAGACCGTGTTGTTTTCCTGAAAGGCGGCTTTTGCCTCGCTTCTCATCCATGCCTTTTTCGCTCTCTCCGCAAAGGGCGCAGAATCCTTATCTATCTCAAGATTCAGCATCCCTGCGGCACGGTGCGCCATTCCGTGCGGGAAAAACTCATCTATATAAACCTTTTCTTCCCCGGCGCAGTCGTATGCCATATATCTGATCAGGTAGCTGCTTCTTTCAACCGTCTGACCTATAAGATATCTTGCTGCAAGTATTGTTGCCGCCGGAAGCGCATCCGCGTATTTTTGCCGCGGTACGCCGCGCTTACCGCAGCGGGGACATTCCTGCGCATTGTCGGCGACAGGCTCAAGACAGTAAAGACAGCGATTAAAATAATCCATAACAATCCCTCTTTGATCGTTTCAGATAATGCAACTTATTTTTTGCAGAAAGCGCTCCAATTGAAAGCATCGTCACAGCAGGGTATAAACATAAGCTGGGTCTCGCCCATTTCGATCACATCGTTTTTGTGAAGCTCGACCCGTTCGAGAAGAACCTCGCCGTTGATATATGCAAGCTCTCTTGCCGTGCCTGGAATTGCGAAAAAGCGGTTTGATGCAGGCTCGTATACAACTATTGCCTGCGGCTCTCTCGACACTCCGACGTCGCCGCTGAGACAGATGCTGTTTGTCTCTTTTCTGCCAATGGTGTTTTTTCCGAACTGCAATCTGAAATCGCGCCCCATATATCTGCCCTTTACGCAGACGAGCCAGCCTGCGCACGGTGCGGCGGCGCTCTTGACGTCTTTCTCCGCGGCAGGGTTGTTGAGCTGGTATGCCGGAACCGTAACTCCCTCGTCTCCGCCTGTCGGGTCAACAGGAAACGTTATGGAATCCCCGCCCGTCAGCGGGATCGTCACGCCCTCTCCGCTCTCATCAACGCCGCCGTTGACGGCGTATCCCGCAGACAGCGGGATCGTAACATCTGCGTCGGCTCCTTCCGGAGCAGTGACAGGTATTGTATCGTCAGCACATTGGGGGCAGGAATGGAACCTGTCCGCATCATAGAAATGGCCGTTTTCACACCGAGTAAGCTTCATTGATATATCCTCCGTTAATTTCTTTTTATTGCTATCAAGCTGATATTATCGTGCTTTCCGCTCTGACCGCCCGCCATTGCGGCATCCGTCACGGCGGCGGGGATTTTCTCAAACTCCGTCGTTTCTTTGAGTATTTTGCATAATGTTTTTTCGGAAGCCGTCTTATACACGCCGTCTGAGCACAGGATCAGCACATCATCCGAGCCTGCCGGAAAAACAAGCTCACCCGTATCAACGATAAGCTCCCGTCCTTTGCCGACATAGCTTATCAGCGCTTCCTTCTGCTTTGCCGCATCAAACTGCTCCCGGCTGATAAGACCGTTTTCCAGATCCTTGAGCAGTCTGAGCCTGAGATTATGATCCCTTGTGATCTGGTGCAGCTCACCGTTATGCCAATGGTATATCCTGCTGTCGCCGACGGACGCCCAGTATATCTTTGAGTTGAGATACACCGCCGCAACAACTGTCGTGCCGCTGTTGAGCCTTCGTCCGCTTTCGTCGGTAAAGTTGGATACTTCCTTGTCCGCTTCAAGTATCAAATCCTTCAGAAGCGCGCATATATTATCCGTTGCGCCTATCTGATAATATCCGCTGTACACCGTCTCCGCACAGCAGCGGCTTGCCCTTTCTCCGCCTTCCATGCCGCCCATCCCGTCGCAGACGGCGGCAAGCATACCGATTTTTCTGACCTGCTCCGCCATGATATTTTTCGGGAACAGACAGTAATCCTGCTGATATTTTCTGTCGCCGATGACGCTTCTTGAAAACACGGCTATTTCTCCGGTGTATTTCCGCCTTCTGCCCTTTTTGGCGGGAATAAAAAGCAGTATTATTCCGAAAACGATAAGTGCGGCGCCTGCCGCCATCAGAGCCAGTGCAAAAATTCTGTTCTGAAAAAACGACTGCGGCGCTGCGGCTGCGGCGTCCGGATTAGAAGTTACGAGCGTTAATACCGTCATTTTAATCCTCCATGCGTTGGTTCCAGATAATGCTCATAAGCGCCGCACCGTCAGAAAAATTCAGAATGCAGTTATCTCTGACGGTAACGCTCTGTCCGTTGAGCTTTGCGCCGTTGTTGATAGAAAGGCCGTTTCTCGACCTGTCGGCGACGGTCAGGGATTTTCCGTCTGCGGCGCAGGTTATCACGGCGTGGATCCTGCTTATTATTGACTCGTCGGAAATAACAATGTCGCACATATCGCTCTGCCTGCCTGCAAAATACTGTCTGCCGGCTTCAAGCCTGTACTGCTTTCCCTTATTCTTGCCCTCGACGATCTCGGCCAATGCCACACAGCTGTCCTCCGGTTTTTTCCTCAGCTCCGGGGTTATACTGCCGAACAGCCTGCTGATTTTTTTCCGTATTCCGTCCGCGGCATTATGCAGGACGGGGTTGTTGTCATTTGTCTTGTTTTCTTCTGCGCTGAAGTCTGAAAAGTCCGCAATAAACTCGTTTACATCCGAATAGCGCTTCTTATAGTTGAGACTGAGCGCCCTGCTTATGCACGCATCGACTTTTTCTTCCGCTTCCGGCACCCAGTCTCTGAGCTTTTTCAGCTTTTCCCCGTCCCGTCTTTCTGTCGCCGGGGGCGGAACCTCGCCGAGAACCATTCTGTAAAACGTCGCCGCCAGCTCATAAATATCCGTCCACGGTCCGATCGGCAGGTCGCTGCCGCAATACTGCTCAGGCGGTGCATAGCCCGGCTTGAGCTGGCGCGTAAGCTCGTCCCCATCCTTTTCAAGGAAGCTTCTGGACGCCCCGAAATCTATAAGCTTTACATTGCCCTGTTCGTCTATCAGCACGTTTGCCGGACTTATATCGCTGTGGATCATTCCCGCAGAATGAACCTCGCTCAAGGCAAGGGCGATCTGTATCGTGAAATTCTTTGCCTGCGTATACGGTATTTTTTTCGTCACTTCATCCGCATACGCCGTCAGGCTCTTGCCCTTTATGTATTCCATGACTATGTATGCGGTGTTGTTGCTGCGGAAAAACGCCTTGACGCATACCACGGACGGGCAGTTCTTGAGCCGGAAAAGTGTCCTCGCCTCTTCAAAAAAGTGGCGGACACTGGTTTCATAGCCTTCGCGGTTTTTCTGCGCCACTACCTCGCCGTCCATACCTCTTTCGCATATATGGGAGGGGAAAAACTCCTTGACGGCAAGTATCTCCCCGCTCTCGATCTCCCTTGCAAGGTATGTAATGCCGAAGCCGCCCGCGCCAAGCAGTTCCCCTATTTCATATCTGTTTGCCAGCCGGTAAAACAGCGGCAGCGCATTGGCCTTTTCCCGGCGCTTTTCCTCTTTTTCAAAGCTGAATCCGCACGACGGACAGCTCTGCGCCATACCTATTTCTTTGAAGCATCTCGGGCAAATCATGGTGCATTTCTCCGCTTCCGTATAAAACAAGTTTTGCGCTTTTTACGCAGAACCCGTTTTCAGTTATCAATACTCAACTGCAATATCCGTGTTTCCTATGTGTATCTTGTCGCCGCTGTTCAGGGGGCGGGGTCTGTCCAGCTTGACGCCGTTGACAAACGTTCCGTTCGTAGAGCCGTTATCCGCGGCGATAAGCCTTCCGTCAACATCCGCAAGAATAAGGTGGCTTGACGATATCGTCTTGTCCTCTATTCTCAGGTCCGACTTTGCCGAACGTCCCACAACGAACCTGCTGCCTACCGTTATCTGGTTTTTCGTGACCAGCCCGTTCGGCATCGTTATGCCGAGACGCACGGGCAGACCGTTGCTGATATCCACCCTGCCGCTCCGGCTTGCCGCAGGCACCGTTACAGGATCGTCCTCCACAGCGGCGCTTTCCGCTTCCTTACGCTTCTTCTTTTTCTTTGTCAGCACAAGAATTATTATTATGACGATGACAAGAACGACCGCGCCTGCCGCCGCGGCTATGTACAATACCGGCAGTTCTTCCTCTTCTTCTCCTTCGTATGTAAAGGTATACCCGCCGCCTTCCGCAATGGGATTTGCCTCATATGAAGTGTCGGTGACGCCGCTCACGCTGAGAGTGTATTCTCCGGGCAGCAGCTCTTCCCCGAATTTCACAGTTGCTGTGAAGTCGGCGCTGCTGTAAACGGCTTCCTTTACGTTCACTTTCTCTCCGCCCCCGACAGGCTCTACAAGATAATTGTCCGTCCTGTCCGCATTGAGAACCCCCTCCGAAAACATTACATATGCGGAAAGCGCTTCTTCATCCCACCTTACGCTGACGATGGCGGGCGCCTCGGTATCCGGAATATTTCTGGCGACGAGAACCGTTTTGGCTGCACTGCATTCATAAGAGCCGTTCGACGCCGCAACGGTCAGGACGCGCTCGGAAGGCTCCGGACTGTTGCTCTGCCCCGCCGCCCTTACAACATAGCAGCCGTTCAGCCATGTTATGAGCTTTTCGGTCGCCTTGCTTCTTGTGTTTTCGGTTGCGTAGAATCCTCTCCCGCCGCACAGCTTCGCAAATTCGTCAGCCGCTTTCTGAACATTTTCGTTGTTTCTGGTGCAGATGAAATACAGCGGCAGATCGTTCATCAGAAGGTTTTTGTTGAGCTGATCAATCGCGCCGGTATTTTCCGTGAGAAAAGCGCCCTTGTCATACAGCGTCAGGATATGGCGTTTCAGCTCTCCGCCGCGGTTCTTTGCCGAAATGCGTATCGCCTCATCGAGCGCCGCGTTCACATCGGAAACGCCGGCCGTCGCGGAAATGTTCTCCACGATCTTCTGCGCCGCCGACCGGCTCTCGCTTCCGTCAAGCAGCACTTCACATTTGTCCGACGCGGTTATGAGGATAAACCTGTCCTTATTATTCAGCTTCTCGATCCACTTGTTTATGCCTTCCTTAAAGGTTCTGAGGCTTTCATAGCCGACCTCATCGCTTGATGTGTTGAGCACCACGATATAGCAGCAGGCGTCATCCTTCGCACTGCCGAAAGAGCTTACCGTAAGATTCTCTCCTCCGAGAACGGCGCTGATCTGTGTATTGGCCTCAGATGCGGAGAGCATGATGTCGCCGCTTCTATTCAGAGGGTAGACATACGCGTTTACCTCCGGTGCGGCGATGTCCGCCTGTTCAAGCACGATCCCATAAAGTTCCTCTTCTGCAAAGCACACCGGTGCGCCCGCCGTGACGAGCAGCAGCATGGTCAGCATAAGCAGCAAAGCCGTTATTGTTTTTTTCATGTCCAATCCCTTCCTTCCCTGCAAAAGCTTACGAAGCACAGCTTCGAATCGCCGCAGCCGATAACATCTCCGTCCCGGAGTTCATATGTTTTGTGTATCTCCTCGCCGTTGACCTGTATTGCACCCGATTCTCCCGGAACCGCAAAAAATTTATGGGAACGGGCGTCATATATAACGGAAAAATGTCTGCTCCGTGAGATCTTTTCGTCGTCGGCGATACAGATATCGTTTTCGACTTCGCGCCCTACGTAATTTCTCCCGCCGCATATTCTGTAATCCCGGCCTCTTTCCGGACCTTCAACACATACCAGCCAACCGGCCGTCGACGCAAAATTCCTTGCGGCCTTTCCCGTCTTGTAGAAAGAGCCCTCTCTGTCGGCGGCGACGGTCTGTTCGTTGTCCGTGTACTCCTTGTAGTCAACGGTCACTCCTTCGTCGTCGGTCAGGTCGAAATTCGCCGTTGTTTGCGTCTCCGCATACGCTGCGCCGCGATCAACGTACATATCAAACAGCCCCGGATTGCAATAGGGGCAGGATGCATACGTACTTCCGTCATAGTAATGATTTTTTTCGCATCTGACAATTTTCACAAGCCTCATCCTTTCCTGCCGCTTATTTTAGCATATCCAAAATGGAGAATTTTTTAGGTTTTTTGACCGCGCCGTTCCATATGGCGACGGCGGAATAGTTATCCATGTGATGTCCTTTACCGTGGCGGAGGACAAGCTTTGACATTGCGTCTATCCATTCTTCGGCAGAAGCGGCTTTGCACAGGGTGCGCTCCATGTCGCTTTCCAATATCCACTCCCAGAAGCCGTCGCTGCACAGCAGATACGCATCTCCCTCCTGCATAGGCGTGAACTGCGCCGCCTGATATATCGGCTTCTCTCTTTCCGATCCCATGACGCGCACAAGCTTGTTTCTGTCCGGGTGACGGCGGATATCCTTTTCTTTGATCTCGCCCATGTTCACAAGGTACTGCGGGACGGAGTGATCCATGCTTCTCTCTTTTGCGCAGCCGTCAACGAAATGATATATCCTGCTGTCGCCGACATACGCCGCAGAGCATTTATCCCCGCTCAGGATAACGCAGCACACCGTCGTTTTCATGCCGTTTTTCTTATCAAGCGCCTCCTGCTGTCTGCGAAGCTCATCCTGTGCCCCGTCAATGAGTGCGCCCGCAAGCGCGTCCGTATCGCAGTCGGCGCTTGCCGCCTCAAAGCCGCGTCTTATGCTTTCACAGACGCATTTTGAGGCAAGCTCCCCGCTTTCATGACCGCCAAGACCGTCGCAGAGCACGGCGCAAAGCCCAAGTTCGGTTTCGATAACGTCAAGAGAGTCCTCGTTGTTCTCCCTCTCTCCTTTATCGGTAAAGGTCGAATAAGTGAACGCCATAATCCCGCTCCTTTGCAGATTCTTATATGATCTTATATTTTTATAGCAAGTAAATTATCCTGTCTCGGCCATGCAATTGGGACAAAAAGTCATACCTGCTTCCTCTCTTGCTCAAAAAACCGTTGATGCTGCTTTCCGATAATATACACCGCTTCCTGCGGGCAAGTTTTTTAGGGTTTTATCGGTTATAGCAAAACCGCCCTGCACTGCAAAAACAGCAGAGCAGGACGGTTTCTTCTGCCGTATAGTGGCGAGAGCAACGGATGTCTTTTGCTTATTCAATACTTTATAATGCTTGCTTCCGGTTATGATCACCGGTCTTATTCAAGAGCAGTCATTGCAACTATAATCAGAATATCACATTTCCACAATTACTGCAACATATTTCTGCTTATTATATTAAAAAATTCTCAACAGTACCCATGCGAAAGTTGCGATGAGCACCGCGCCGGCAAGAGCAAAACCGTAGGCAAGAGTTGAGGTCGTTCCGCGCTCCGTATCCTCTTTGGGGTAGACGGCAAACGTCTCGTCAACGTCTCCTTCGCCCAGCCTTTCGTTGCCGCGTCTGAGCAGCATACCGGCGGCGCTCAGCGTCCAATCGAAAACGCTTGCGGCAAGGCGGGCAATGACCGCAAGCGCAAACGGCAGCAGCTTCAGCAGCAGCGGACGGTATATTCCCCTCTCGATGTCGAGGCGCGCAGGCCAGGCATCAATATATCTCCCGTCCCTGACAAGCGCTGTGCGGATAAAGCCGAAATATACCGCAAGGCCTATCGCAAGGCTTATAAGCGCCCCTTTGAGATTGACAGGAGCGAAATAATGCACCGCGTGGTGCATCTCGTGCGACGTGAAAAAGCCGGTGCAGAGCTTAGCGATTCTCTCCGTTACGGTGTGCGGGAAACAGCCGATTACGGGCGGGACAAGCGCCGCCGCCACAAGCACGGCCGCCGCAGAGCGGGTGATATATCCGCCGTTTGCGCCGTCCGCCGCCGCGCCGCCGCTTTTATCAATAAACAGCGCCGCGAAAAGCTTCGTCATATAAGCGACCGTAAAGCCGCCGGAAACAAGGAAAAGCACCTCGACCGCCTTGAAAAAGCCGTATGGCTTTCCCGCCTCGCGCAGTATGGCGATATATTCGACAATGGACTCATGCAGCAGGGTCTTGCTTACATATCCGCCGAACAGCGGCATACAGGCGATGCCGAGCGCACCGGACAGAAACACGGCGAAAAACAGCGGCTTCCCCCTGCCGAAGCCCTTGAGATCGTTCAGATCGCGTGAATGGCGGCAATGCACAAGCACGCCCGCGCACAGAAACAGGCACAGCTTCAGCGTGGAATGGTTCACGATATGCAGCGCCGTACCGTAGACGGCGATCGCGCCCTCATCGCCCATAAGTCTTTGCATGGCAATGCCGACAAGGATGAAGCCTATCTGGCTCATACTCGAGCAGGCAAGCGTTTTCTTGATGTCAATGCAGAAAATTGCAAGGAAAGCGCCGGTGAACATGGTAACGGCAGCAAAGCACAAAAGCGCTCTACCCCAGCCCTGATCGGCGGCAAACAGCGTGACGCACACGGCGCACATGCCAAACACGCCCGCCTTCGTGATAATGCCCGAAAGCAGCGCGGAGGCCGTCGCGGGCGCGGCGGGGTGCGCGGCGGGAAGCCATGTATGCAGCGGCCACATGCCGCACTTGGCGGCAAAGCCAAATGCCGTAAGCGCCCCGGCGGTATAAAGCCTTGCGTCATGCGAAAGTTCCGGCGCCGCCGCGGCAAGGGCGGAGAAGCCGAGCGTTCCGGCAAGGTCGTGCAGCATAAAAAGCCCCATCATCGTGCAAAGGCCGCCTATTATCGCAAAGCCGAGATAGCTTGCCGCCGCGTCTGCCGCGGCAGGGGTCTGCTCATGGATGACCAGAACCCAGCTTGCAACGGACATTATCTCAAAAAAGATGAGCAGCGTCACGAAATCGGCTGCAAGAAAAGCGCCGATAATCGCGCCCCACGTGATAAACGAAAAGAGCTGATAGCGGTCAAGCCCGCCGTGGCCGTGAAAATAGTACGGGCAGAACGCGGTGGTCATAAGCCACAGGAAGCAGGCAAGCGACGTCAGAACGAGCTGGAACCCTGTTGCCTGAAAGCTGAGTCCAAAGGTGAAAAGCAGCGGGAAAGCTGCGCTCTCGCCGGTGTGGAGCCAGAGACAGCCGCACAAAAAGCACTCCGCCGCCGCAAGCGGCACGGCAAGGATATTGACAGCCCTTTCGCCTTTCAGCTTTCCCGCGCCCCACAGGCCAAGCCCCGACGCAAAAGGCAGGAGCAGCATGGATATTATTATGGTTTTCAGATTGATCGCTTTCCCCTCCTTTTTCAGACAAGTCCGGCTATGCCGGCAAAGTATGCGTATATTTCATCGGCAAATGCGCTGACCGCTATGAGCAGCAGCGTGAGTACGGCAAGGCATAGATTTATGCGCCAGCCGTTTTTCTGCACGCCGCCCCCGTCGGGCATGGCATTGTTTATCGGGAACACGGCGCGCACGAGTACATCCATGAGGTAAAGCCCCGTAAGAAGCGCGCTCACGCACAGGCAAGCAACGCCCGCTGTCGCCATAGGCGTTCCCAAGCGCGCAGCGGCAGAGGCAATGAGCCATTTGCTTGTAAAGCCCGCAAGCGGCGGGACGCCGATAAGGGCAAGCGACGCTATTGCAAACACCGTGAACAGCAGCGGGAACTTTTTGCCGAAGCCCTCGTAATCCTCCACGCAGCGGGCGCGGTGATGCGTCGCGCAAAGGAGCGCGCCCGCGCAGAAAAAGAGGATTATCTTGATAACGCTGTGCATGGTCATATGCATCAGCGCCGCGGCAAGTCCCTCAGGAGACATAAGCGTCGCGCCGAGGAGAATATAGCTGAGATTGCTGACGGTGGAATAGGCAAGGCGGCGCTTGAGATTCCGCTGGCGCAGCGCCATCGCACTGCCGTATACGATAGTGACGCAGGCAAAGCCCATTGCGATGCACTGAGCCGCCGTACCGGCAAGCCTTTCTGCGCCGACGGTATAGTAAATGAGCCGGAGTATCGCAAAAATGCCGGAGTTGACGACCGCGACGGCGTGTAGAAGTGCGCTGACCGGAGTGGGCGCTACGCCCGCCGTCGGCAGCCACGAGTGGAGCGGCACGACCGCCGACTTTACGCCGAAGCCGAAAAAGCCGAACAGGAACACCGTCTGCGCAAGCCTTCCGTCGGCCGCGCCGCCGCCGTATATATACTCTACCGATCCCCTGCTCGACAGCAGGATCATTGCGATAAACGACATCGCCGCGCCGGACATGGAGTATATGATATACCGCTTTCCGGCAAAGCGGGCTTTGCCGTCCATAGCGTGCATTACAAGCGGCAGTGTTGCAAGCGTCAGCAGCTCATAGAAAAGATAGAGCGTAAAATAATTCTCCGCCGACGCGATGCCGGAAACCACGCCGTAGGTTATGATATAGAAGGCAAAAAAGCGGTTTTCGTTCTCTTCATGGCTCATATATTCAAACGAGTAGAGCACCGCCGCCGGCCACATCACCGCGATGATAACGGCAAAAACACGCGACAGCGCGTCCATGTGAAGCGCCACGCTCAGCGTATCGTCGAGCCGCAGAAGAGTAACGCTCCCATTGTCTCCCGCCATGGCAAGATATGCTATGGAAAGGCTTGTAAGCACGGTCACGGCAAAAACAAATGCGTTTCGCCGTCGGCGCGCCGCAAAAGGCCGGGCAAGCATATAAAGTCCGCTGAAAATCGGCAGGAAAACGGGGATAAGCAGAAGCATATTCATCCTTCCCTCCTTACAGCAGGCTTCCCGCAAGGCGCAGGAGCATATCGGCATAGCCGAACGAACAGACCCCGAGTACGGCAAGCAGGACGGCAAGGAGCATAACCGGCACGGTCATGCGCCATGACGCTTCCTTTGCCGCCGCAGGCGGCTGCCCCTCGGCGGGGAAAAACGCGCCCGCGGTTATCGGCAGAAGATAGCCCGCCGTCAGAAGCGCACTCACCAGCAGCACCGCCGCGCCTGCCCAGCCGGAGAAGCCGAGCGCCTGAAAGCTCCCCTCGGCAAGATACCATTTGCTGACAAACCCGCCGAACGGGGGAAGCCCCACGAGGGAGAGGGATGCGAGAGTATAGGCGAGCATGGTAAACGGCATTGCCCTGCCCAGACCGCAGTATTGAAATTCACCGTTTGGTGAATAGACGCGCTCTCTCCCGCTGCCGTGAATGACAGCGCCTGCGCAGAGGAAGATGCACACCTTTGTAACGGCGTGGAACAGCACCTGGAGCATCGCACCGACAAAGCCCGCCTCACTGAGCAGAAACAGCCCGAAAAGGGCATAGCTGACCTGAGAAACGGTTGAATAGGCAAGCCGCTTTTTGAGAACCTTTTCCTTATAGGCGAGCATACTGCCGCAGAAGACCGTTGCAAGCGCCGCGGCGATGAGCGCATACTGCACCCACGTGCCGCGCAGGGCGGCGCTTCCGAAGAGGAAGAAGACGATCCTCATTATGCCGAGAACGCCCGCTTTCGTAACGCAGCCGGAGAGGATCGCCGAGGCGGGCGCGGGAGCCTGCGGATGCGCCGCGGGCAGCCATTCGTGCAGCGGCATAATGCCCGCTTTGCAGCCAAAGCCCATAACGCTTATGAACACAACGGCAAGCGCTAAGCTTCTGCTCTCTCCGTCAACGCCGTACCCGCCGCCGGTAAAGCGCAGCGTTCCGAGAAGCTTTGCGGAAAACACAAGCCCGAACAGCGCAAGCGCCGCGCCGATAAAAGAGTAACAGAGAAACTTTACCGCCGCCGCACGGGATTTTTCCGTGCGGTCATGCAGCACGAGCGGGAAGCTTGCAAAGGTGAGAAATTCAAAGAACATATAATACGTCTGAAGCTCCCCCGCCATGCTCAGTCCGAGCAGAGCGCCGAGAGTGAGCAGATACGCGGCGCAGAACTTTCCCGCCGCAGGGTCGTGCTCCAGATATTCTGCGGAATAAACCGCCGCGGCAAAAAACAGCGCGGAGAAAAGCACCGCGAAAATGCAGCCAAGCGTATCGGGGGCAAGCGTAAAATCAAGTCCGGCGAGGGTGAACAGCGTAAGCGCGGTTTTTTCGCCGAACGCCGTCAGCAAGGAGAGGATAAGCTCCGCCCCCGAAACGGCGCACATGACGGCGCGCCACCGCTTTCCGCCCTTTTCGCTTATCAGCGCCGCAGCGGCCGGAACGGGCAGCAGGAGGGAAACGGCATATACGAATTTCATAGCTCTCCTCCCTCTTACAGCAGCCCGACGCCGCGTCGGATAAGCGCGGCGACAGGTTCATAAAATACACCCAGCCCCACGACAGCGGCCGAGAGCAGTGAAATGGCGGCGGTCATGCTCAATTCGGGTTTTCCGGCTTTGTCTTCGCCGGATCTCTCCGCCGTCCACAGTCTTATTATCGCGGGCAGATAGTAAAGCGCGTTGAGCACGCTGCTCACCGCGATCACGACAAGCACGGCTATCATGCGCCAGCTTTGTCCGATAGCCCCGCCGGCAATGAGAAGCTTCATGGAAAACGAGCCAAGCAGCGGCATACCCACCATCGCAAGGCCGCCCACCGTGAAGCCTATACCGGCTGTGGGACAGCGGCGTGCCGCCCCGGCAAGATCGCCCAGCTGCTTGCTGTGGCCGGAAGCATCGATAAGTCCGGCGGCGCTGATGATTATCAGGGATTTTGTGACCGCGTGGGCAATTATCTGGAAAAACGCCGCCGTAACGCCGTCCTCCGTTCCCATGCCGAAGGCTATGAAGATATACCCCGCCTGCGCAACGCTTGAATACGCGATCATGCGCTTGAAGTGCGTCTCCTTCATCGCTTTCAGCGAACCCATTACCATTGCCGCCGCGCCGAAAGCAAAGAGTATCTCGGTCACGCCGAGCCTGTTTGCAAGCTCAAGCGACAGACAGCGGACAAAGATCTTTATCATGAAGATTATGTATCCCTTTATGACGACCCCGGACAGCATCACGGAGGACGTCGCGGTAGACGAGCCGTGCGCATCGGGCAGCCATGTTGAAAAGGGATAGAGCGCGCTTTTTATCGCAAGACCGCAGACCATCATGCAGGTCAGCGCCGCCAGCGGCAGGAAATATTTCCCGCTCTCCGCTATCTCCGCGACGGCGGGAGCAAGGCTCTCCATAAGAAGATGTCCCGTTATGCCGTAGAGCAGGACAAGGCTCATCAGAAACAGCGCCGAGCCTGCCAGGCTCATCAGCAGATACCGCACTGCGGCGGCGATCGACGCGCCGTCCTCCTTTGCCATGACGAGAGCGCATGCCGCAACGGTGTTTATCTCGATGAAAACATAGCCGGTAAAAAGATCGTTCGTATAGATGAGCGCAAGCAGACTTGCCGTCAGCAGATCGAGCATTATGTAGTAGAAGCCCTGCTTTTCAGCGGCTATGTCATGCGCCGCATCGCTCCTGCCGCCGATAACGGACATGAGCGTAACAAAGGAGAACACCGCCGCCATAAGTGCCTCCGCGGGGCCTGCGCGCAGCTCGTTTCCCCACGGTGCGCCCCATTCGCCCATTGAGTAGGTGAAATATTTCCCGCCGTAAAGATAGATACTGAGACCGGTGCTTGCCATAAACAGCAGGAGCAGTGACGCCGCCGTCATGCGGCAGACGGTCTTTCCGTTTTTCGGCACAATGCTTATAATTGCGGTAAGCAGCATGAAAAGGATGCTTGCCGCGGGGATATTTTCGGCTATGGGTCGCATCAGTTATCCCCTTTCTTTGCCGCGGCAAGAATCTTGTCCAGATCCAGCGTTCCGTAGATTTTGTACAGCCGCACCGTCAGCGCCAGCAGTATCGCCGTAACGCTGACAGAAACGAGGATTCCCGTGAGGACAAGCCCGGTCGGGACAGGGTTCCCGTAAAAAAACGAAGATACCGGCGCGGTCGCATCCTCAACAACGGAGCCTGCCCTGCCGTAAACATATCCCGTGCCGGTGAGCATGAGATATATGGCCGAATCCATTATTCCCAGCCCGACGATCTTTTTGATAAGGTTATTGTGCAGCAGCAGCGTGAGAAAGCCGATGACGAAAATAAGCGCGGCTCCGGTATGAAAAAGGTTGTTGAAATATACTCCTATTGCCGTCATTCCAGCTCACCCCTGTAAAAATAAGTAAAGAAAGCGTAAACCGCACAGGCGACAACGAATCCGACGGCAAGGACGATGGGCATGATAAGCCCGCCGGAAAAAAGGCTTCCCGGGCGTCCTGCGCCGATATGGTCGTCAAGTCCGTTCGCGCCGCACACAGACATCCACGTGACCGCAAGGCAGTAGAAGCATAGCGCCGCGGCGCATATGCCGTTGAAAACGCGGCGGTCAAAGAAGCGGCGCACCGTTTCCCTGCCGAGAGAAACGTCAAGCAGGATCAGCCCGACGCCGAGTACGCTCCCCCCGTAAAAACCGCCGCTTGGGGAGAGATGTCCGGTCAGGAGAATATATACGCCGAAAACGAACACAAACGGGAACAGGCCGCGCACAACGGTTTTAAGCGCAGTATCTTCCCGTTCCGGCACGGCGCACTCCGGCTTATCCGCAGTGCCGGACAGCAGCATGATAACGCACACCACTGCGGAAAACAGGAGTACGGCCTCGCCGAGCGTGTCAAAGCCGCGGTAAATAAGCGTCATGTTGAGGACAAGATTCTGTGCGCCGACCTCGTATACACCCTGCTCTACATACCTTTCGGCAAGCTCATTATACGTGACCTCTCCGCTGCCGAACGGGGGCATTGCATAGATGACCGAGAGCAGCACCGCAAGCAGCACAACGGCTGTGGCTATCGAGACGAGCCTGATACCCGTTTCTTTTTCCCGCGCCGTTTTTTTCTTTCGCGGCGCACGGGGCGCAGCGGGAGCCGGGTCAAAATCAAACGCTTCCTTTTCGCCCTCGACCCACTGCCTGAAATCATTCCACGTCATCGCTCTTCTCCTTCCCTTTCAAGGCGTTGAGCCGCCTGAGCGTCAGAAAAAACAGCACCGCGTTGACCCCGACGCCCACCGCCGCCTCCATAATGCTCAGATCGGGAGCGTGCAGCACGAGCCATATAACGCTCATAACAACCCCGAAGCCCATATATATGAGAACCGTGTTGAAAAGGCTTCTGCTCAGCGAAGCACAGAGCGCACAGACGATGAGGAAGCACACAAGCACAAGGGAAACTATCTGCATCACTCTTCCTCCTTCACGTGTTTTCTGCATCCGCCGGACGCGGCAAGCTCCGCTGCGGCGATACGGTTTTTGCAGACAGCTCCCGTTATCCACATGGCGGCGACTACCAGCGCAAGCTTTGCCGATGCCAAGGAAAAGCCGCGCAGTACGAAAAGCCCGAGACAGACGCACAGCGTGCCGAGCGTGTCCGCAAGAGTACAGGCATGCAGGCGGTCGAGAATATATCCGAACCTGAACACGCCGATGAGCGACAGGACAAAAACCGTCGCGCCGAGAATTATAAGCGCGGCGCCGATATAAATACGTATCATTTCTCTTTCCCGCCTCCGTTCCGTTCCGTAAGCAGCTTTGTCAGCACAACGGTTGCCGTAAAGCTCAGAAGCGCGTATATCATGGCGATGTCGAGCACATAGTCCTGCCGGAAATACACCGCGAGCATACACACCGCGTTGAGGGACAGCGTGATTATGAGATTGACCGCCGCAAGCTTGTCGGCAAAGCGTTTTGACGCGACGCAGTAGACAAGCGCGGCGATGCATCCCGTGCCGATAAGCGCCAGCACCGCGAGAAACACCGTTTTCAAAAATTCGCTTTCCTGAACGTTCATCATGCCCGCGCTTCCTCCTTCTCCTCTATTTTTCTTATTTTTTCCGCAAGAACGGCGGCGGCGTCAAGAAAGCCGTCTCCCGCCGCACACACGGTCAGTTTTCCGCCGTCTGCGCCGAGCGTATATATTCCCGGCAGAAGGCTTATGCCGTTTGACAGAACGGTCAGCGCAAAATCGGATTTCAGTCCGCTGTCAAATGAAGTCTGCACGCTTTTCATTTCACGCGCACCGGGGCTGAGGATAATTCCGATAAGGCGGACGCCCGATTTTATCATCTCTTTCATCAGAAGGCATATATACAAGAGTGCAGACGGGGCAAGGCGCAGCGCTTTTTTCGATTTCTCCCGATTCCACCCCAGCACCTTGCAGGCAATAACATCCGCAAGCGCGCACACGAGCGCACCGGCAAGTGCAAGTTCCCACGTGAAAGCGCCGTTGATGATAACAAAAAACAGCAGCAGAGCCGTAAAAAGCATTGATTTTTCTCCTTTTTGTGATGAATCCCGTTTCGGGAATATATGTGCGTCCTGTCGATAGTCACTTTCCCACAAATACAATAATAAAGCATTTTTATGTAGTTATCAATTATTTTTTACCGCTCTGCCGAATAAACGGCACTTTTACTTGCAAAACCGCAAATTTGTGATATATAATAGTAAAATGCTACAAAAATATATTGGAGATGTATGTATGCCGACTACATGGACCCGTTCCGCAGAGGACTTTCACAAGATATATGTCGCAAATACCGACGCTTTTTACCGCGTCAGCTCCCCCGCGATGGCGGCGGAGCTGGACAAATTCGTGACCAACTGCGCGCTCCAGCTGTGGAGCCGTGCGGGAAGCGTCACGCAGAAGCACGCCGATATTGCCAACCAGATATATTCCCGCGGCCGGCAGCCGCAGAAGTGGATGCTGTGGAGCCTTACAAGCGCGGTATGCGACAGCGAGGTTTTCATGCCGCCGGTGTTTTACTGGAATCTTGCGGAGAACGACGCGAAGAACGGGACGCAAAGCTCCCGTACCTTTGTGCGGATGCTCACGAATATTCTGCTCTACATAGCCGCGGTTGACGACGATGTTACCTTTGCGGAGGCCGGGTATATCACCGAGTGCGCCGACAAGCTCAACGCCGTGTGCGACACGAACGGCGTGGGCAAATCCCGCGAGGCGCTCAACCCGATGGACTATGTCACCAGCGGAGAGCCGAGCTTTGTCGAGAAAAACAAGAGCCGCCTCCAGCCCCTGACCGGCGGCGCACCTGCGGAAGCGGACGCGAAGCAGGAGGAAAAGGAAGAGGAGAAAAAGCCCGATTTTGACGAGCTTATGGCGCAGCTTGACGGACTTGTCGGTCTTGAGAACGTGAAGAAGGACGTCAAGAACCTCATAAACCTTGTAAAGGTGCGCAAGCTCCGGCAGGAAAACGCCCTGCCCGTCGCGCCGATGAGCCTGCACATGGTATTCATGGGCAACCCCGGCACGGGAAAGACCACCGTCGCAAGGCTCATAAGCGGGCTGTATGCCGCGATAGGCGTTCTGAGCAAGGGTCAGCTTGTTGAGGTTGACCGTTCGGGTCTCGTGGCGGGCTACGTCGGACAGACCGCGCTCAAAACGCAGGAGGCCATCAAGTCCGCGCTGGGCGGCGTGCTGTTCATCGACGAGGCGTATTCTCTCTCCTCCGGCGGTGAGAACGACTTCGGCCGCGAGGCGATAGAGACTATCCTCAAGGCAATGGAGGATCACCGGGACGACCTTATCGTTATCGTAGCGGGCTATACCGAACCGATGAACGGCTTTCTCGATTCCAACCCCGGCCTTGCCTCGCGCTTCAATAAGTATTTCAGCTTTGAGGATTATAACGGCGAACAGCTTCTTGCCATATTCAAGGGGCAGTGCAGAAAGAACAGCTATGTTCTCACCGAGGAGGCGGAAAAAGCCGCCGGAGAGATGTTCACGGCGCTGTATGAAAACCGCGGGGAAAACTTCGGCAACGGACGCGACGTGCGCAACTGCTTTGAAAAGGCCATTGTCCGTCAGGCGAACCGCCTTGCCGCAATGGAAGCGCCCACCAAGGACGATCTGATGTCCATTACGCCCGAGGATCTTAAGGACGCGGAGGATGTTGAACTCTCCGACGCCCGTCCGGAAGAGAAAGCCGAACCCACCGAAAACGCATAATTCTTTTACAGGAGCATATAAATGAGCTTTGTTCATCTGCACGTTCATACGGAATATTCGCTTCTTGACGGAGCATGCCGCATAGACAGGATCGCCGAAAAGGCAAAGGCTATGGGGCAGACCGCCCTTGCCGTCACCGATCACGGGGTCATGTACGGCGCGGTCGCGTTCTATAAGGCGTGCAGGAGCGCGGGGATAAAGCCCATTATCGGATGCGAGGTGTATGTCGCGCCGCGCAGAATGTCCGACAAGGAGCACGGCAGGGACAACGAATATTCTCACCTTATCCTGCTGTGCAAAAACGCCGCCGGCTATAAAAATCTCTGCTATCTCGTCTCGACGGCGTTCACCGAGGGCTTCTATATAAAGCCGCGCATCGACTGGCCGCTCCTGCATGAGCACGCAGAGGGGCTTGTATGCCTGTCGGGCTGTCTTGCGGGCGAGATACCGCAGAAGCTCGTCCGCGGCGACTACGACGGGGCGAAGGCAAAGGCGCTGGAGCTCAAGGAGCTTTTCGGAGAGGATTTCTATCTTGAAATTCAGGATCATGGAATACGCGAGGAAAAGCTTGCCGCAAACGGTCTGATAAAGCTGAGCCGTGAGACGGGCATTCCCCTTGCCCTTACCAATGACGCGCACTATATTGAGAAGAGCGACGCATATTATCAGGATGTGCTGATGTGCATACAGATGGGCAAAACGGTGGATGATACCAACCGTATGCGCTTTGAAACGAACGAGCTGTATCTCAAGAGCGAAGAGGAAATGCGCGCCCTTTTCCCGGAGCATCAGGAGGCCGCCGACAACACGGTCAGGATCGCCGAAAAGTGCAATTACGACTTTGAATTCGGCCACTACTATCTGCCCCGCTTCAAGCTCCCAGAGGGGGAGAGCGACAGCTGGGAATATCTGCAAAAGCTATGCAACGAGGGCTTTGAAAAGCGTTATCCCGACCGGCCGGAGCTTCACAGGCAGCTTGAATATGAGCTTGACATGATCCACCGCATGGGCTTTGTGGACTATTTTCTTATCGTTTCCGACTTTATAGGCTTCGCAAAGCGCAGCGGGATACCCGTAGGTCCAGGCAGAGGGAGCGCGGCAGGCAGCATGGTTTCCTACTGTCTCAACATCACCGACGTTGACCCGATAAAATACAGTCTCTTCTTTGAACGCTTTCTCAATCCCGAGCGCGTTTCGATGCCCGATATCGACGTTGATTTCTGCGTCAACCGGCGCGGCGAGGTCATAGACTATGTGAACCGTCTTTACGGCAGCGACCATGTGGCGCAGATCGTCACGTTCGGCACGATGGCGGCGCGCCTTGCGGTGCGCGACGTCGGGCGGGCGCTGTCGGTAAGCTACGCGGAGACGGACGCCGTTGCAAAGCAGATACCGAGCGGGCCGGGCGCGCTTAACATGACGATAAAAGAGGCTCTCGGGCTTTCAAAGCCCTTGAGGGAGATGTACGAATCCCAGGAAAACCCGAAGTACAGGCAGCTTATCGACGTGGCGCAGGCGCTTGAGGGTATGCCTCGCCACGCCTCCACCCACGCGGCAGGCGTGGTCATAACCGAAAAGCCGGTTTATGAATACGTCCCGCTGGCGAAAAACGACGAATCCGTCGTCTGTCAATACCAGATGACCACGCTTGAAGAGCTGGGTCTGCTGAAAATGGACTTTCTCGGGCTAAGAAACCTGACGGTTCTTGAGGACGCCATTCAGCTCGTGCGCAAAAAAGCGCCCGATTTCAGGATAGAGGACGTGCCGGACGACGATATGGGCGTGTTTGAGATGATCTCTGCCGGACATACAAGCGGCGTGTTTCAGCTTGAAAGCACCGGCATGACAAGCGTCTGCACCCGCCTGCGCCCGAAAAGCATTGAGGACATAACCGCTATCATCTCCCTCTACCGCCCCGGACCCATGGACAGCATCCCTCGCTTTATCGAGTGCTCCGCCCATCCCGAGCGCATACGCTATAAGCATGAGCTTCTGCGCCCCATTCTTGAAGTCACCTACGGCTGCATTGTGTATCAGGAGCAGGTCATTGAGATTTTCCGCCGTCTGGCCGGCTTTTCTCTGGGGCAGGCGGACATGATACGCCGTGCGATGTCCAAGAAGAAGCATAAGGTCATAGACGCGGAACGCGTCGCGTTTGTCCGCGGGGACGAGACGCGCTCTATCCCCGGCGCCGTAAAGAACGGCGTTCCGGAGGACGTCGCAAACAGCATCTACGACGAGATAATCGACTTTGCAAGCTACGCGTTCAACAAGGCGCACGCCGTCTGCTATGCGATCGTGGCATACCGCACGGCGTACATGAAGCACCACTATCCGCAGGAATACATGGCGGCTCTGATAACCTCCGTGCTTGAGAACACGGGCAAGGTCGCGGAGTATATCGCGGAATGCCGCGATATGGGCATAAAGCTCCTCCCGCCGGATGTGAACGAATCCGACGCGAACTTCACCGTTTCCGGAAACGATCTGCGTTTCGGGCTTGCGGCTATCAAGGGCATCGGCTGGAGCGCCGTCGGCAGCATGGTCGCTGAGAGGAATGAAAACGGTCCGTTTACGAGCTTTGAGGATTTCTGCAAGCGTATGAGCGGCAAGGAGCTAAACCGGCGCGCCGTTGAAAACCTTGTGAAAGCCGGCGCGTTCGATTCTCTCGGCTATAAGCGTAAGCCGCTGTCCACCATCGTGGCGGCGGTGCTTGAGAGCATCGCAAGAGCAAGCAAGGACAATGTTTCCGGTCAGCTTGACCTGTTCGGAGATTTTTCAGAGCTTGCCGAGGTGCGCCGTGAAAGCATCCCCCTGCCGAATATAGACGAGTACACGCCGCGTGAGATGATGTCTCTTGAAAAGGAGATAACCGGTATGTACCTCACGGGGCATCCCATGGACGAATACCGCGAAGCGGTGCGCCGTGCGGGCGTAACGCCCATAGGCGCCGTCATGGGGGATTTTGCCTCGGACGACGGCCCCACGCGCTTTGAGGACGGGCAGTATATCACCGTCGCCGGCATTGTCGGCACGACCAAAACGCGCACGACGCGCAACAATTCCCTCATGTCCTACGTCACTCTGGAGGACGACACCGGCGTTATCGAGATGATCGCGTTCCAGAAGGTTCTTGACACAAGCTCCATGTATCTGCGCGAAAACTGCGCGATTATTGTTAAGGGGCGCATCTCCGTGCGCGACGAGAAGGAGCCGCAGCTTATGATAGAGACCGTCCGGCCTATTGAAGACATCGGAAGCGCCTCGCCCGCCGTGCATACGCGGGACGTGCCGGAGAACTCAACGCTCTGGGTAAAGCTCAGAACCCGCGATTGTCCGGAGATGAAGCGCATAGAGCTTATAATGACGATGTTCCCCGGCAGTCAGAAAATGGTCATTTATATTGCCGACGAAAAGAAAAAAATCGGCACGCAATGCATTATCCACCCCGCGCTCATTGACGAGCTTAAAGAAATGCTGGGTGAGGAAAACGTCGTTGTAAAATAGCAAAAAGCATCGGGAAAGCCTTCCTTTCAGGCTTTCCCGATGCTTTATTTCTTTATCTGTCTCCGGTGTTGGTGCGGGAGCTTTTTTACCCCTCGCAGGCTTCGCAGTTGTGGACGGGACGGAATATTGACGGATCGTACTCTATGCCGTTTTTGTCGTAATAGTCCTTGACCGCCGCCTGCACGGCCTCCTCCGCCAGAACGGAGCAGTGTATCTTATGCGCGGGCAGACCGTCCAGCGCCTCTACGACCGCCTGATTTGAAAGCTTCAGCGCTTCCTCGACCGGCTTGCCCTTGATAAGCTCAGTCGCCATGGAGCTTGTCGCTATCGCGCTGCCGCAGCCGAAGGTATTGAATTTACAGTCGGTGATTATACCGTTCTCGACCTTTATATACATACGCATGATATCGCCGCACTTGGCGTTGCCGACCTCGCCGACGCCGCTTGCGTCGTCAAGCTTTCCCACGTTGCGGGGATTCTGAAAATGATCCATAACCTTATCGCTGTAAAGTGCCATTATAATGACCTCCTTTTATTTCAATCAAACACAAATCAGATAAGATGCTTTCTCTTGCCGGTTTCCAGCTCGTCCCATACGGGGGACATATTGCGCAGATAATCGACCACCTTGGGAACGGTCTCGATGATGTGGTCTATCTCTTCCATGGTGTTGTATTCGCCTATCGACAGTCTCAGCGAACCGTGGGCTACCTCGTGCGGAAGTCCGAGGCTCAGAAGCACATGGCTCGGGTCAAGGGAGCCGGAGGTGCATGCCGAACCGGAGGAAGCGCATATACCGTTTGCGTCCAGCATCAGAAGCAGAGACTCGCCCTCTATGCCCTCAAAGCACATATTGACCGTACCGGGAACATGGTGCTCAAGACTGCCGTTTATCTTGCTGTGCGGTATTTTGGAAAGCTCGGCAAAAAGCTTGTCGCGCATGGGGATGATCTTCGCGGTGTTCTCCTCCATATGCTCGCAGGACTCCTTGAGAGCCGCCGCCATTGCAATTATGCCTGCGACGTTCTCCGTTCCGGCTCGCTTGCCTCTTTCCTGCGCGCCGCCCTCGATGAGGCTGAAAAGCGGGATATTCTTCTTTACGTACAGGACGCCGATGCCCTTTGGCGCGTGGAACTTGTGGCCGGACATGGAAAGCATATCAATATGCATCGCTTCAACGTCTATCGGCATATGTCCCGCGGCCTGAACCGCGTCCGTATGGAACGTCACGCCCTTTTCGCGGCACAGCGCGCCTATCTCCGCAATGGGCTGCACGGTGCCTATCTCGTTGTTGGCGAACATTACCGTAACAAGGCAGGTATCGTCCCTAAGGGCGTTCCTTACATCGTCAACCGTCACCACGCCGTCCGGGTGTACATCCAGCAGCGTTACCTCATAGCCCTCTTTTTCAAGCTTTTTCAGCGTATGCAGAACGGCATGATGCTCAAACTTCGTTGAAATGATGTGCTTTTTGCCTTTTTTTGCGCCAGTTCTGGCAGCGGAAATGATCGCCTGATTATCCGCCTCGCTTCCGCCGGAGGTGAAATATATTTCCTTAGGGCTTGCGTTTATACACTTTGCGATAGTCTCACGCGCCTCGGCGACGGCGGCTGTGACCTCCTGCGCAAAAGCATAGAGACTCGACGGATTACCGTAATATTTTGTGAGATAAGGAAGCATTGCGTCAAGCGCGGTCTTGCTGACGCTTGTGGTTGCGGCATTGTCGGCGTAAACAAACATGATATCTTTTCCCTTTCTTATTTTTTCCATCTTTCTCCGGTCATAAGATCGCGGAGAGTAACGCTGTCAAGATAGTCGTTTATAACTTCGTCCATTTCCTTCCACATCGGAAGCGTAAGGCAGATGCCCGCTCTCTCGCAGGAGACGCTGCCCGGCTTTACGCAGGCGACCGGTGCAAGGTTGTCCTCCACGCAGCGGAGGATGCTGCCGACGGTCATTTTATCCGGACTTTCTGTCAGGCGGTAGCCGCCCTCCTTGCCGCGTGCGCTTTCAAGCAGCCCGTTCTTTTTCATCTCCCCGACTATACCCTCAAGATACTTCATGGAGATGCCCTGCCTGTCGGCCACGGTTTTGAGGGAAACGGGCTTGTCCTGAGCATTCTCAGCCAGATCGGCCATCACTCTGAGCGCATAGCGCCCCTTGGTTGTTATGTTCATGATTATCAGCTCCTATTTCCTACGAATTTAATATACCATAAGTTTAGTAGGAAATCAAGAGAAACTTTTCTCCTATATATAAAAATTCCGTTTCCGGCGCGGCGATCCGCTTCGGCGCGGCAAGAAGCCGCCATGCTCCTCACCGTACCTAAACTATGGGCTTTATCACTTCTTATGCTTGAGCATGAGGAAGAGCTTCGGGGCGAGACGGCCTGCGGCGTAGACCACGCGGAACATCAGCATATTGAGCCATACTATCCCGCTGCGCATTACCGCGCACATCAGCTTTTCGACCGTTCCTCCGTAGACACCGCGGCTGCGTGAGCGCACCTGCTCATTGCCGATAATGCCGCGCACATATTCGCGCTTCCGGCGGTGCGTGAGCGGGCAGCTCGGCGCATAGAGGTTGGTCATGCAGGAAAAAATACTCTTGACAAACATATAGCGGCATCCGGAATCGTCCTTCGTTCCGAAGCGGCGGCACAGAGCGCGCATACGGTCGTCCGCCTCATAGCACACCTGCGGCTTGTCCTCATAAAAACGGCTTATAAGGCTTTCGCCCGGCTGCATTATATAATAGTATTTGCGCTCCGGCAGCACGGCGCACAGCTTTGCCTTTTCCAGCACGTCAAAATTGAAAAGTCTGTCCTCGCCCCAGCGGTAGTCCGGGAAGCGCAGATCGTTTTCGCGGATCAGACGGGCGCTGTAAAGCTTTGCCCAGACCTGATTGAGCATATTCGCCATGTAAAGATGCGGCAGCGCCTCGCCGAGATTTGCGCCGTCCAGATACTGCTCCGGCTCGAAATAATCCCGCTCCGTCGCGTCCGGATTCTTGATGGTAAAGCCCATCATCACAAACTCCGCGCCCTTTCCCGCCGCCGTCATGGCGTATTCCAGCGCGTCCTTTTCCATAAGATCGTCCGAGTCAATGAACGTGATATACTCCGTATCCTCGGATATATGCGCTATGCCGAAGTTTCTCGCATTGGCAGGACCGGAGTTTTCTATATTGAACACCCTGACGCGCTCATCCCGCCGTGCGATCGCGTCGGCAGCGGCGGCGGTATCGTCGGTGGAGCCGTCGTTGACTATGATAAGCTCAAGCTCCCTCCATGTCTGCGCAAGCACGCTCTCGGCTGAGCTTTCTATGAACCGCGCCGCGTTATAGGCGGGCATAATAACAGAAATCATTCTATTCTCTCCATCAGCTCTCCTCAAAATAGAATCTGAGGCAAAATTCATACAGCGGTATCAGCTTTTCAAATTCGCCGGCAAGAACCTCCGGAAAATCCGGCGACAGGATCGCGCCGCCGAAGTCCTCCCTGTGCTCTACGCCCAGACGCTTGCAGTTATACCACCGGTCGATTTTCTCGTTATGCGTTCCCTTGGGACGGCTGTACCGTTCACCGTCAAACACAAATTCCGGATACCGCTCTATCTCATCAATGAGGCTTTCAAACGCCGCGGGATTTGCGTCCACAATCTCACGGAAGCGCTGCATATTGGCGGCGGTGGCGCTGTAAAAGCCCATGCCGTAGGAAAAATCCGCCGCGCCGACCTCAAACCAGAACATAGGCCCTTCCAGCAGCGCCTTGCTGTTTTTTATCGAAAACCACAGATGATCCTTATACGGTCCTCTGCCGAAGAGGCGGCGGGCGTCCCTGTATATTCTTGAAACGTGCAGCGAACACTCCATCTCCGGATGCCGTGCGGACATAAGCGCGTTTGTCTCGGCGGCAAGCGCCTTGAACGGCGTGTTCACCGTCCTTTCGAACTCGTCCTTATGCTCAAGAAACCATGTGCGCTCGTTATTGAAGGCAAGCTCCCAGAAAAAATCCGACGCCGCTTTTGTAAACCCGTTAAACATTGAAACACTTCCAGCATTTTTTATCTATTTTACCACACGCTGTGCCGGAGTTTCAAGCTGTACAAACCGGATGTGTTGTGTTAAAATGTATTTTCAACAAGTCTGAATCTCAGACTGTCAAAAAACCATGTATTAAAGTCAGATAACAGAGCAGCGGGGGAGCTTGAGGGGGGCAAGGCCCGTCTCAAAATGGATAAACCGCCGCCGAAAGCACGCTCAAAAAAGTCCTTACAGGACTTTTTTGACAAGCTGATCTGTGTTTGTGCGCTGATTCAACGCGCACGGAGGATGAATATGAAAGTAATTATTGCCGGTGCAGGAAAAAGCGGCTATTCCGTTGCAAAAACACTCGCGGCGGAAGGGCACGACGTTACGATCATCGACAAGGAGATCAGAGTTATCGACGGCATATCCAACGCGCTCGACGTTATATGCGTTGAGGGCAGCATCACCAATCCCGAAACGCTCATTGAAGCGGGTGCGGAAAACGCCGACCTTATCGTGGCCGCCGCAAGGAGCGACGAGGTCAACATGGTCTGCGGCATAGCGTCCCGCAAGCTCGGCACAAAGCACGTGATAGCCCGTATAAGGGATTCGGAATACCTCTCGCAGACGGAGTTTCTGCGCGAAACGCTCGGTCTGTCCGTGATAGTCAATCCGGAATATGAGTGCGCAAAGGAAATCTCACGTATTCTCCGCTTCCCCGGCGCCGTGCGCGTGGACGCTTTCTCAAAGGGCAGCGTCGAGATAATGGAGCACCGTGTCGTTCCCGGCGGCAAGCTTGACGGGGTGATGCTCAAGGATCTCAGCTCCCTGTTCGGCGCAACGGTGCTTGTCAGCGTTGTGGAGCGCGGCGGCGAGGCGATAATCCCCAACGGCTTTTTTACGCTGAAGGCCGGAGACAGGCTCAGCATCACTGGCGCGTCCAAACAGCTGCGCAGATTTTTCACCGCCCTCGGGCTGTACAAAAAGCCCGTCAGGAATGTCATGATAATGGGCGGCGGACGCATTTCGGAAAGCCTCGCAAAGCTGCTTATTGAAAGCGGCATAGCGGTGACGATAATGGAGGTGGACAAAGCGCGCTGCGACGAGCTGTGCGACCTTGTTCCCAACGCCAGAATTATCCGCGGCGACGCCACAAGCAGCGACGTACTGCTTGAGGAGGGGCTTGTGGGCTACGATGCGTTTGTTGCGCTCACCGGCGACGACGGCGACAACATCATAACCTCGATGTACGCGAAAAGCTGCGGTGTGAACAAGGTCGTCGTGAAGGTGAACCGCGAATATTACGGTGAAATCATGACCAACGCCGGTCTTGACAGCATCGTTACCCCGAAAGCGCTCATTGCCCAGCAGATCGCCCGCTATGTCCGCGCAATGGATAATTCCGCGGGAAGCTCCATGGAAACGCTGTACCGGCTTGCCGAGGGCAAGGCGGAGGCGCTTGAGTTTATCGTCGGAAGAAACGAAAAGTGCATAGGCGTTCCGCTTAAAATGCTGCACCTTAAAGAGAATGTCCTGCTGAGCGCTCTTGTCCACGGCAGCAAAACCATTATCCCCGACGGCGATTCCGTGCTTGAACCCGGCGATCATGCGGTCGTCGTTTCCAAGACAGGCATGATAAAGCAGCTGGGCGATATGATAGAGGTGGACAAATGAACCGAAAAATGATCTTTCGCGTTCTCGGGCTTATCATGTTCTGCCTGTGCGCCCTGCTGGCCGTCCCTGCGGCAGTTGCGCTGATATACGGCGAAAGTGCCCGTCCCTTCCTGATCACGATTGCGGTATCCGCCGCCGTCGGCGGCGTTTTCATGCTCTTCAAGCCGGAAAATGATGTTATCTATGCCAAAGAGGGGTTTGTGATAGTCGCTCTCGGGTGGATACTCATGTCGCTTTTCGGGGCGCTGCCGTTTGTCATAAGCAGGGAGATACCAAGCTATATCGACGCCGTGTTTGAAACGGCCTCCGGTCTTACCACGACGGGCGCGTCTATCATGCAGAACGTGGAAACGCTCTCCCGCGGCTGCATGTTCTGGCGGCTGTTCACGCATTGGATAGGCGGTATGGGCGTGCTGGTGTTCATTATGGCGGTAATGCCGATGAGCGGCAACTATTCCATGCACATAATGCGCGCCGAGGTTCCTGGACCGACGGTCGGCAAGCTCGTCCCCAGAGTGCGCCAGACAGCGAAGATCCTCTATATCATTTATATTGCGCTGACCTTTATCGAAATGATTTTCCTGCTTTTCGGCGGTATGGATCTTTATGACGCCATGCTTCACGCAATGGCGACCGCCGGTACGGGCGGATTTTCGACAAAGGCCTCCTGCATAGCCTATTGGGACAGCGCATATATTGATACGGTCATTGCCGTTTTCATGATGATTTTTGCCGCAAATTTCAATCTCTATTACCTTATACTTATCGGCCGCGCCAGGGACGCGTTCAAGAGTGAGGAGCTGCACTGGTACCTTCTCATTATTGTCTGTTCTACGCTTGCCATAACCGCCGGTATAGCGGACTCCTACGGCGGGGTCTTGCAGGGGCTGCGATATGCGTTCTTCAACGTCAACTCCCTTATGAGCTCCACCGGCTTCGGCAACACCGATTATACGAAGTGGCCGGAATACTGCAAGTGGATACTTGTGCTGATAATGTTCTGCGGGGCAAGCGCAGGCAGCACCGGCGGCGGGCTTAAAGTCTCCCGCGTGGTCATGCTTGTAAAGAGCGCAGTCGTTGATGTGAAGCGGAGCATACGCCCGAGAAGCGTCTACCGTGTGCAGATGGACGGGAAAAGCGTTGATAAAGACGTTTTGTTCGCCACGCTGAGCTTTTCCCTCGTATTTTTCGGGCTTCTGCTGCTGTTCACGTTTGTCGTTTCCTTCGACGGGCATGATATCGCCACAAACTTCACCGCAATACTCTCATGCCTTTCCAACATGGGTCCCGGCATGGGGCTTGTCGGTCCCGCCGGTAACTACTCGATATTTTCCGACCTGTCCAAGATCACAATGACCCTTGCCATGCTTCTCGGCAGGCTTGAAATATTTCCCATGCTTGTTCTGTTTTCCCCGTCCACATGGAAAAAATAGCTCCGATGAGAGGCTTGCGCTTCATATCGGCAGTCTTCACTTTGCTTATCTCAGCGGCAAAACCGCTGGAATTTGATAAACCCCCGCATGAAAAAAAATTAAGGAGATAAAAAAATGAACAAATATCTTGATATCGCACCCGAAGTCAAAGCCGCGCTTGATGCAGGAAAACCCGTTGTCGCGCTTGAGAGCACCATAATTTCCCACGGTATGCCCTACCCGAAAAACGTCGAGACTGCCCTCATGGTTGAGCAGACCATCCGTGACAACGGCGCCGTTCCCGCAACGATAGCGATAATCGGCGGCAGGCTGAAAGCAGGGCTTAGCCGCGAGGAGATAGAGCATCTCGGCAAGGCCGGACGCGCCGTGGCCAAGGCAAGTCGCCGCGATCTGCCTGCACTCTGCGCAAGAGGCGCCGACGGCGCTACCACCGTCACCACCACCATGATAATCGCGCATATGGCGGGCATCAAGATATTCGCCACCGGCGGCATAGGCGGCGTTCATCGCGGCGCGGAAACCACCATGGATATCTCCGCTGACCTTGAAGAGCTTGCCCAGACTCCCGTTATGGTCGTCTGCGCCGGAGCAAAGTCCATTCTCGATCTCGGTCTTACGCTTGAGTATCTCGAGACTCACGGCGTTCCCGTCATCGGCTACGGCACAGAGGAGCTGCCCGCTTTCTACACGCGTTCAAGCGGCTTCGGCGTTGACTACCGCGTGGATACCCCGGCAGAGCTGGCGGCAATGTTCAGGGCGCAGAGGGATCTTGAATACCGCGGCGGCATGCTCGTCACCAATCCGATCCCCGAAAAATATGCAATGGACAAGGCCGTTATCGACGCGGCGATTGAGGAAGCCCTCAGACAGTGCAGGGAGCAGGGCATACACGGCAAGGAGACTACGCCGTTCCTGCTGGCAAAGGTGGTTGAGCTGACCGGCGGCGACAGTCTTGAGAGCAATATACAGCTTGTTCTGAACAATGCGAAGGTCGCCGCCCTCACTGCGGTCGAGCTTGCAAAATAATCCGCTCCCGCTTTTGAAGTCTATATGTGATTGAAAGGAGAAAGACATGGACTCACACTCTGTCAGAAAAAAAACACGCTCAAGAAACGGCATCAAGCGCATGGTCTTCTGTATTTTGTCCCTGCTGCTGAGCATCGGTCTGTGGTTCTTTCTCTTTTATAATCTGAGATCAAATTTTACATGGGTCAGCGTTGCGACAAACGCCGTCGCGCTCTTTCTCTCGCTGTGGATATACAGTCAGGACAAAACCTCGTCCATGAAAATGCCATGGATTATTCTGATGCTGACTTTCCCGTTCTTCGGCGTTTTCTGCTATTTTCTCATCGGCTACAATGTTCAGACGAAAAAAATGAAGCAGCGCTATGCCGACACAAACGCCGCTCTGCTGCCGCTGCTGCCGCAGAACGAGAATGTGCTTGAGCGTTTCCGTGCGCTCGACGCCTCGGCGGGGAATATAGCCGCTTACATTTACAGAAACGACGGATATCCCCTTTATGACGATTCCGGCGTCGAGTACTATTCCGACGCTGCCGATGCCCTTGAGGCACAGCTTGACGCTCTTTCAAAGGCGGAAAAGTTTATCTTTATGGAATATCACGCCATAGAGGATGCCGAAAGCTGGAGCAGGATTCAGAAGGTTCTGGAGGAACGCAGCGCGGCAGGCGTTGAGGTGCGTGTTTTTTACGACGACGCCGGCTCCATCGGTTTTGTAAACACAGACTTTGCAAAATATCTCCGTACACGCGGCATACACTGCCGTGTGTTCAACCCCTTCAAGCTGGGTGTGACGCTTTTTCTCAACAACCGCGATCACCGCAAGATAACCGTCATAGACGGGAAAGTCGGCTTCACCGGCGGATATAATCTGGCAGATGAGTATTTCAATATCACAAGCCCCTACGAGCTGTGGAAGGACACGGGGATAAAGATCAGCGGTCCCGCCGCAGCAAGCCTCACGGCGGCGTTCCTTGAAATGTGGAACTCGGTGTTCAATAACGACGAAGATATCGAAAATACCGCCGACTATCTTCCCGCCGTTCCGCCCGCAGAAAACGCAGAAGGGTATATTGCGCCCTATGCCGTCAATCCGCTCAGCGGGCTGCACATCGGCGAGGATGTATATATCAGTATGCTTGACAAGGCGACGGATTACTGCTGGTTTATCACGCCGTACCTTATTCTGTCCGACGAAATGATCCATGCGATGAGCCTTGCCGCGATGCGCGGCGTTGACGTGCGCATAATCACGCCCGGCATACCCGACAAGAAGGTCGTCTACAAGGCAACGAGATCGTTCTATCCCCCGCTTGCCAAATGCGGCGTGCGGATTTTCGAATGGACGCCGGGCTTCTGCCACGCGAAAATGTGCGTTGCCGACGATAAAATGGCAGCCTGCGGTACAATAAATCTGGATTTCCGCAGTCTGTACCATCATTTTGAAAACGGCTGCTTCTTCTACGGCTGCAAGGCCGTCGCCGACGTAAAGGCGGACTTTGAAAAGACGTTCTCACAGTGCCGCGAGGTGACGGACATCTACCGCGAGGGGCGTTCTTCTATCCTGACGCTTCTCCAGCTCGTCCTCCGCCTTTTTGCAGAGCTTTTGTAAACCAGCAAAATTTTCCAAAATTAAAACCACCGAAAGTACAGAATATACTCTCGGTGGTTTTTTGATTCTCTTTAATTGATAATTAAAGCTGCTTCTGGGCGTTGACCTTGACGCCGGGGCCCATGGTGGAAGCGGTGACGCAGGAACGGATGTACTGTCCCTTTGCGGTTGCGGGCTTTGCCTTGATGATAGCGCCGATGAGAGCAACATAGTTCTCATACAGCTTATCCGCACCGAAGCTGACCTTGCCGATGGGGCAGTGGATGATATTGGTCTTGTCCAGACGGTACTCGACCTTACCGGCTTTGGCTTCCTTGATAGCCTGTACGACGTTGGGGTTAACGGTACCAGCCTTGGGAGAAGGCATCAAGCCCTTAGGACCGAGGACTTTACCGAGCTTACCGATAACGCCCATCATCTTGGGGTGTGCGATAACGGTATCGAACTCGAACCAGTTCTCTTTCTGGATCTTCTCTACCAGCTCTGCGCCGCCTGCGTAATCCGCGCCGGCAGCAATAGCCTCGTCAACCATTTCGGGCAGGCAGAAGCAGAGAACGCGGACGTTCTTGCCGGTGCCGTTGGGGAGGACGATAGCGCCGCGGACCTGCTGGTCAGCGTGACGGCCGTCAACACCAAGCTTTACGTGCAGCTCGACGGTTTCGTCGAACTTGGCCTTGCTTGCATTGCAAACAATGCCGAGTGCCTCCATGGGATCATAGAGGACGGACTTATCTATGAGCTTTGCGCTCTCTTTATAATTTTTACCTCTAAACAATTTGTTTTCCTCCTAATAATGTGGTTAGTGCGGATGGATAAATCCTCCCACGTTGAGGAGCGATCTTACTCGCCCGTCAGTCTCCTACGATAACGCCCATGGAGCGGCAGGTGCCTGCTATCATGCTCATCGCGGACTCAATGTCAGTGCAGTTCAGGTCAGGCATTTTCTGCTCAGCGATCTTGCGGATATTTTCCTTGCTGATCGTTGCGACCTTATCTCTCTGGGGAACGCCGGACGCAGTCTCGATACCGCAGGCCTTCTTGATGAGAAGAGCGGCAGGAGGAGTCTTGGTGATGAAGGTGAAGGAACGGTCGGAGTATACGGTGATAACGACAGGGATAAGCATACCCATGTCGTTCTTTGTGCGCTCGTTGAAGTCCTTGGTGAACTGACCGATATTTACGCCGTACTGACCAAGCGCGGGGCCAACAGGGGGAGCCGGAGTTGCCTTACCGGCAGGGATCTGGAATCTTGCGTATCCAACTACTTTCTGTGCCATTTACAGCACCTCTTTCTTATTATTCTTTAATAACCTCGACCTGATCAAGCTCCAAATCAATAGGAGTTTCTCTGCCGAACATGGAGACGACGACGCGAACTCTGTTCTTGTCAAGCTCAAGCTCGTCCACAACGCCGTTGAAGCCCGCGAGAGGTCCGTCATTGACTTTGACGGTATCGCCAAGCTCATACCCTACGACGATCTCCTTATGTTCGACGCCCAGATCATAGATTTCCTGTTCCGTCAGGGGTATCGCCTTACCGTCAGAGCCGACAAAGCCGGTCGCGCCGCGGACATTGTGTATAAGATGCCAGCTCTCGTCCGTGAGGATCATCTTCACAAGGACATAGCCGGGGAACACTTTGCGCTCAACCTGTTTCGCCTCGCCGGAGTCGGTATATTCGGTGACCGTTTCCAACGGAATGTTGACCTCTTTGATAAGGTCCGTCATTTTGCGGTTTTCGGCTGCCTTCATCACGGCGGCGGCAACCGCGTTTTCATAACCGGAATAGGTATGGACAACATACCATTTTGCGTCTTCCGCCATGCTTAATTACCCGAAAGTGTCAGCAGAGCCTTTACGAGAAGCTGTCCAACTTCGTCGAAAGCCCACATAACTATTGCGGATGCAAACATCATGCCAAGAGAGACAAGTGTGTTCTTCATGAAAGCCTTGGGCGTAGGCCATATGACTTTCTTAAGCTCGCTCTTCATCTCACGAAACCATTTTGCGACCCTCTTGAAGAAGCCGGGTTTAGTATCGTCCTTCTTGACAGCGGTGACAGCCTTTGCGGGGGCGGTAGTGACTTTCTTTTCTTCAGCCATTTTCACGCATCCTTTCAGACTTACTTGGTTTCTACGTGCTTGGTGTGCTTTCTGCAGAAGGGGCAATATTTTTTGCGCTCCAAACGATCAGTGGTGTTTTTCTTGTTCTTGATCGTGTTGTAATTCCTCTGCTTGCATTCTTCGCATCTGAGTGTGATTTTTACTCTTGCGCCTGCAGCCATTTATTCGGCACCTCCTATTTTATTTACCCGTTTTTCAAAAACGGGCATTGCCTCCCTGTATTGAGCAGATACTCTTTAAGCGCGGAAAAATGCGCACAAAAAGAAACCTATCCGCTGACAGGTATTGTATAATATAGCACACTATTGCAATTCGGTCAACCTTTATTTTGCTTTTTTCACGGCAAATTATTTGATTTTTACGGGCTTTTTTACTTTGTTCCCATCCTTGCCTCATGTTCAGGAAAAATTGCCTGCGTTATTTCCAATAGCGATGCATATAATGATATTTGCAAGTGAGAAAATGCGCGAGAGGAAGAAAAAGATGGTAAGAAAAAAGATAAAAAAACCTGTGCTGTCCTTTGCGGCGGCGGTGATTATATGCATGTCCGCCGTTCCCGTCTCCTTTGCTCAGGAGCTTATCGTGGGCGGAGAAGCCGTCGGGATAATGGTGAATACAAAGGGCGTGCTTGTTGCGGGGCTTACGGAAGTAAAAACCGAGGACGGCGTGTGCAAGCCCGCGGAATCGGCCGGTATCCTGCCGGGCGACGTTATCACGGCGATCAACGGTCAGCCGCTCAAAAAGGCTTCGCAGCTGATCGAGGCGGCGTCCGCGCTCAACGGCGCTCCCGCTCAGCTTACGATACAGCGCGAAGGCATGACGATCATGCTCAGCGTGCAGCCGATGAGATCCGTCTCCGGACAGTGGATGATGGGCATGTGGCTGCGCGACAGCATTTCGGGCGTCGGCACTGTGACCTTCTGCGATCCCGAAAGCGGGATATACGGCGCTCTGGGACACAGCATAAACGACGCGGAAAGCGGCGCGGAGATCGCAATAGACAGCGGCGTTATAAATGCGGCGGAGATCGCAGGCGTTGTAAAAGGAGCGCCGGGTACGCCCGGCGAGCTTAACGGCTGCGCGGACGCGGGCAGGGTACTCGGCAGCATCGAGGGGAATACCGAACACGGCATATACGGCAAAGCCGCCGCGCCCTTGGGAAAGCTCACGCTTGAAACGGGTCTTATCACCACGGGAGCGGCCTCCATACTCTGCACCGTCAGCGGCAGTGAAACGGGTGAATACTCCGTCGAAATAAACCGCATTTACAAGGACGCGGGCGGCGAACACGTTATGCTCACCGTTACCGACCCTGAGCTTATCGCACGCACCGGCGGCATAGTGCAGGGAATGTCCGGCAGTCCCATAATACAGAACGGCAGGCTTGTGGGAGCAGTGACCCATGTGTGCGTCAGTCCATGAAGCCTACATATTCCGTTTTTCATAACGGCTCCTCCGTCTCCTCTCTCAGTCGGAACGGCGGTACGGAAAAAAGCAAAAACACAGGCAGCCAACACCTTAATGGTATTGGCTGCCTGCTGCATAAAGCACTTGGTCAGATGCCGATGAGATTTGCCGTGTTTTTCCACATGACTTTTTCTATATCCTCTTCGCTGAGGTCTATTTCTTTAAGCATAGCTTTATACGCGGCGGCTTCTGCCGCCATCATGCAGAAAGGAGCATCAGAACCATAGGCAACTCTATCGGCTCCCAACGTAAGGATTGCCTTCGCAACGCCCGGCTTGGGCGTTTCACTGCCAACAAGCGTAACATTCCCGCATCTTTGCGCAACTTCTATCGCCGCAGGATATAACTCTCCGCCCATATGTATCATGAGAAAGCGGACATCCGGGTATGCCTTGAAAACCTTTTCCGCACGGAACGGATGCACATGATTCGGATCGTCGCTTCCCGTATGGAACGCAACTATTTTACCCGCATCACGAACAACATCTATTATCGGATAAGTGACCTGAGGATCGTCGATAAAGAATTTATTTTGCGACCCATTAAGCTTTATCCCGTACATACAGTATTCCTGCACACAGCGTTTTGTAAGCTCAACTGCATTGTTTATACCGAGAGAAGGGTCGATCCAACCAAAACCGTAAATACGGTCAGGATACCTTTTCATTGATTCCGAGACGTATGCCACATAATCATTAAGATCTGTTTTGATATAAGGAGGATAAACCCAGCTCAGACATTTGTCCACTCCGGCTCTGTCCATCAAGCGGAGCATCCCCTCCGCATTGACGCTGTTGCCTCCTTCTTTTCTCGGAGAAAGATGTGTGTCAGAATCGAAAATCATTTTTTACTCCCGGCAAGAATTTATGGCTTCCACAAGAGCCTTGGCATCTTCACCATACTGCTCGTACATTATCTCAAGAACAGGCGCCGTTGCTTCCTTGAACTCCTGCATGTCAGGATATGTAACTTCAATACCTTTGTCGATCATATCCTGCAAATTCGCTTTATCGCTGTTTTCTACGTAACTCATTTGCCACTCTGCCGTTTCGGCAATGCAATCGCAGAGAATCTCCTTCAAATCATTTGGAAGGCTCTGGTAGAACTGTTCATTGATGCAGATCGCGCCCGGATTGAACATATGGTTTGTAACGGCAAGATATTTCTGGACTTCATAGAACTTTGCCGTATAGATCTGCTGGATAGGATTTTCCTGCCCGTCAACAACACCCTGCTGGAGTGCAGAATAGAGCTCTGTAAACGTAAGGGGCGTAACAACCGCCTTGAGAAGCTTGAAAGTTTCTATCTGTGCTTGGTTTTCAGGCGTTCTGAGACTGAGACCGGCAACATCGGATGGATGATTTATCGGCCGGACATTGTTTGTGATATCACGAAAGCCATTGCCGAAGTATGTGAGTATACGTATATTTTTACTGTCAACAAGACGCGTTTTAAGAGCATCGCATGCTTCACTGTTTACAAAGCGCTTTACATGATCGAAGCTGTCAAAAATATACGGCATCTCAAGCATGGAGTAAATCGGGTCATACTGAGTAAGGAAGGTTGACGGAGCCATCTCGATATCGCCGGTAGAAACCATTTCCTGCGTTTCAGTCTCGCTCCCGAGAACAGAATCCGGAAACAGCTCAACTTTAATGCGTCCATCGGATTTTTCTTCGATATTTTTTTTGAATTCTTCAAACGCAAGAGTGTAGCTGTGAGTTGACGACTGCTGGATCGCCACGCGCAATGTGAACGTGTCCGCTGCCGCTAATGCCTGTGCCGATGAGAATGTCAGCGCCATTGCAAGTATCATCACTATCGAAAGCGCCCGGAAGATGTGCTTTTTCATGTTTTTACTCCTTTTTGGTTTATATTATTTATTACTGAGCACTCAGTAATTTGCAGAAGGTTAGTTCCTCGTTTCAGAAAAGGGACGGGAACCAAAGGGAAAACGCCGGAACATAGGTAACTAAAGCCAAAACCAGAACAAGCGGAATAAGTAAAATCAAAACGGGTTTTGTCAGTTGTTCAATGGTCTGCCCCGAAAGTTTTGTCACTACAAACAAGCTCATTCCCACAGGCGGCGTAACAACGCCTATCATCAAATTCAGGCACATAATCACGCCGAACTGAATATAGTCAACGCCGATAGCCTTTGCGATCGGCAGGAACAACGGGGTAAGAAGCGTGATAAGCATCCCGGCCTCCATAAAGCAGCCAAGGATAAGCATTATAACATTCAGTATAAACAGAATAAGGAACTTACTTGACGCAACAGACGTAACAAAAGCCGCCAGAGCGCTTGCGACCTTGTTCATAATAAGAATAAATGAAAACGGGGAACTTGCAGCCATTATGAACACAACAATTGAAGTAGAGAGAACCGTATCAATAATGACTTTCGGCAAATCTTTAAGCTTGATTGACTTATACACAAAAAAGCTGAGAACGAACGAGTAGGCCGCCGCAACAGCAGACGCTTCAGTAGGTGTAAAAACGCCGCCCATAATGCCGCCCATGATGATCAGAACAGTCATCAAAGGCAATATCGCCTGCACAAACGCATGTCCAAGTACTTTAAGGCCTGCACGTTTCTCACTCTTGGGGAACTCCCATACATAGCTGAGAATATATATAGTGATCATCATACCAAGCCCCATAAAGATGCCCGGAACAAGGCCCGCAAGGAAAAGTGAGCTCGGAGATACCTCCGCAATTGCGGCATACATAACAAAAGGAATGGATGGCGGGATTATCGGTCCAATACATGACGAGACCGCAGTAACAGCCCCCGAAAAAGCCGGCGGGTACCCTTCGTCATTCATGGCCTTTATCTCGACCTGACCCAGCCCGCCTGCATCCGCAACAGCCGAGCCTGACATACCCGCAAAAACCATGCTTGCAAGCACATTGACATGCCCGAGTCCGCCCCGAATATGTCCGACACAGGCCTTACAAAAATTAAAAATTCTGTCCGTTATTCCACCTGCATTCATAAGGCTTCCTGTAAGCATAAAAAGCGGTATTGCGAGAAGAGTATAGGAATCAATGCCTGAAACCATTCTCTGCATTACTGTAACAAGCGAAAAATTTGACGCGCACACTACTGATATAACAACGCCAAGTCCAAGCGCCACGGCTACATGGACGCCGAAAACCGCAAGCAAGGCAAAAACCACCAGCATTATTGCAACCATATTTTACTCCGCCTCCTTATTCAAAATCTTGCAGGCATCACCGCACAGGAAATTAAGCGCATGAATAATAAAAAAAGCTGATGCGATCGGAAAAGAAATATACATGACCGTATATGATAATCCTGATGCGGGAAAAACAGTCATCGAAACCTTCTTTACAAGCTTTATCGACTCAAAAAGCAGAACCGCAAAGAACAAAAGGCTCAGCGTATCAATGCATAAATTCATTATTCCGCGCACTTTTTCAGATACTTTCTTTAGTATAAAAGTAAACTGGATATGCTGATTTCTCTTATATGCAAGGGAGCTTCCAAGGAAGCAGAACCATACAAATAAAATACGTGAAAACTCCATAGAGGTAGTAAAAGAAACCTTAAATATAAATCTGGTTACAACGCCCGCAAAAACTATCAGGCAAAAGCCTAAAGTAAGCGGGACAACCAGCACCTCTGTCGCCTTGGCAGCAAGTTCACTTGAAATCATCAGGTAACGTTGGCTTTTTTCCAGCATTTTTTTCAATTCAATTCTCCCTCCTCATCATGTAACCGTTTACATGATGCTCAAAAAAATATTTTATTTTTGGCTCTACACCTTTTGCTGATATAGAGCCATATTTTAATTTACTTTATTTTTCGTGGAGTTTCCTATTTTGATGCATCCGTCAAGTATAATTCTTTTCGGTGCGCCCTTTCTGTTTATTCTGTCGAACAGCATCTCCGCCGCAATTGTACCGAGTTTAAAAATAGGAATATCATAGTATGTTACAAATGGGTCTATAATGGAATTAAATTCCATAAACGACTCAAATGAAACAAGACCCATATCGTCCGGTATAACAATATTGTTTTCTCTGCAAAACTTTATCACTCCCGCCGCGATCATGCTTGTTGTAGCATAAACCGCTTCCGGAATTTTACCCTTCGTTTCAACATATGCCTTCATTGCATTATAACCGGACTCCATGCTGGCATCCGCAAAATAGCAGCTTGATAAGCCGCATTTCAGTCCGGCAGCCGCCGTAACCTCACGAAACCCCAACAGCCGATTATTATAGTTTGTGTCATAGATATCTCTCCCAATGGCATAAATATCCGTATAACCGCAGTCCACAAGATGTTTTGTCAGTTGTAAACCTCCGTCATAGTCATCAAACTTAATATAATCGGCATTAACGCCGCTCAATCTTCTTGTGATAAATACAATTGGAACACCGGCGTCAAGAGCTTCTTTAACATGTTCCTCCGAAGCACCGCACGGAGAAATGATTATCCCGTCAACCTGCTTCTCAACCAAGCTTTCAACAGACTTTTTTTCTTTATCTATATCGAAATTTGTGCAGCAAAGTATGAAATTATAATTATACTGGCTGCTGACCGTCTCCACACCCTTGACGTATGTTGCGGTAATAGGGTTGGAAATATCATTAACTATCATCGCAATGTTAAGAGATTTTTTTGTATTGAGCGTTTGGGCTATACGGTTCGGTCGGTAATTAAGCTCTTTAATGGCAGCATAAATTTTTTCAGAAGTGTCTTTGTTCACATACGCGCTATCATTTATCAGGCGCGAAACGGTTGCCACCGATACTCCGGCCAATTTTGCCACATCATTAATTGTTGCCATCATATGCCTCTCTGCGTTCATGTAAACGATTACATGAACATATTAACACAGCTTGCAATCCCTGTCAACATTTTTATGGTTCTGATAGCAGCTGCACTTTTGTCAACTGATATTGCATTAGGCTGAGAGCTTATAATTTTTAAAGCCGACTGCAAGCAGTCGGCTTATTCTATGATTCCCATGTTCAGTGCGAAAGCTTACGCACTTCTTATTCGGCACTGCGTACACCGGCGGCTTCAAAGAACGCCTCCACTGCGGGTATGGGTTCGCTTCCCCACGGGTAGCCGCTGTCGGCACAGCCGGCGGATTCGAGGAATTCCTCCTGTCCGGGCGTGAGGAGCTGACGGTACGTACTGTCAAGAAGCTCTATCTGGGTGATATATTCCTCTGTTTTATACCCGTCCATGGTCGAGATATACTCACTGACCACCTTTGAAATCTCTTCTCCGCTCATTTTGGTGGCAATGCCCCAATTTATGAGCCGCACGGCCTGTCCGGCTGCTTTCAGACTGGACCCGGCGGAGCCTGCCTGTATTTTATCGCCGAAGTCGGCCATAAGCCCCCTGAGCGTTTCCGCGTCGGCGGAAGAAGCTTCAGCCGATGCCGACGCAGCGTCGGAAGCAGGCGGGGATGCCGGTGTTTCAGTCGGCACGGCTTCGGTCGCCGCCGGTTTGTCGGAAGCCTGTGCGCCGTCGGCGGCAACAACGGAATATATGCGGAACGACAGCGCGATAATGCATATCAGCATCAGAACTATCACTATCACCAGAATTGTTTTTTTCATAGTCCTTCCTTTCGTTTGCTGCAAGGCTTCCTCTGCCTTGCAGCAGGGCGGAATCCATATTGCCGAAAAGCCTTGCGGAGTTTTTTCATGCGGGCGGAAAGCCCGGATCGCGTCACGGTATTATGACGGCCGGAGCCGCAAAAAGTTCAATCTGCCGGGCGTTCCGTGGAGTAGCTTCCGGCAGATCACGATATTATTATTTGGAATGACGCCCTTTATATTCACCGCTCTTCGTCCTTGCGCTCTTTTCGGACCGCGGTTTTTCGGAGACTTCTACGTCCATATCCGAATTGAGGAAAGCGGTAAGATCGTCCCAATCATCGAGATTGTAATCCGACGAGGTTTTTTTTGCGGATTTTGTCGGCGCGGCGGAAATGTTTTCCGCTTTCACCGCCGCCGCTCTTGCTTCGGCGCCGTCCTTGGCGGGCGCCGGCTTTTTGCTGCCGGTAAAGACCTTTACATCGTCCTCCGCCGCGTCAATGGCGGCGGGCTTTTTCTCAGTGCTGCTCTGCGGGCGCTTGCTCCGCTGATAATCATCCCAGCGGCTGTTCCAATCGGCAGGCTCTTTCCTGACCGGCTTCTTTTTCTGCGTTTCGCGTGCGGGGAACTTGTCTCCGACAAGCTTTTTACCGGCGGCCTTCAGGTCGATATCGGGCTTGGATATGCCGGAGGCCTTGTCCTTGATGCTGTCAAAGGAGTCGGAGGCTTTATCCTTAAGCTCACCGAGGGACGGTATGCTTATGGGAAGCTCCGCCGTCAGCACCCAATTGCAGAGCGGGAAGTCGTCGTTATCGTCAAAATAGTTGAAGATCAGTGTTGATATACCCCATGCGATCAGCGCGGAAACGGCTCCGATTATCAGTGCAAACAGCACGTCGGAGGGGTAATGCGCCATGAGATAGTTGCGTGATACCATCATAAGCCCTATCCACAGGATCGCCGGAGCTATCATCTTTTTGCCCTTGGTAAACACCAGCGCAAGCATACCCGCGGCGGCGGCTGTCACATGTCCCGAGGGGAAGGAGTATCCGTCCTCCGCAGGAGAACCGACGGCGTCCCAGAAGCTCTTGTAATCCATGTAGTGCTCGTTCGCCTCGTCGAGGAAAGGACGCACCCTCTCCACCATGTCCTTGAGGATTATATTGGAAATGAGCGCGCCGCAGCAGACCGCACCGAACACGCATACGCCCATCTTGCGGGTTCTGGGGAAAAGCATGAGTATCACCGCAAGCAGGAAGAACATGATCCCCTTTTCGCCGAGAAAGGTCACGGCCTTCATTATCGGCGTGAGTATTCCGCCGGCGTTCACCGCCAACGTGTTCATAAAATCCAATATTGCATAATCATACCCTGAGAAAAAGGAGTTCAGCCAGAGCGCGACGGGAGTGGCTGAAGCAGCCGCGGCAAGTTCCATAATCTGCAAACCTCATTTACATAATATAGTTGATTGTATTATACAATAAGTTCATAGCCGCAATCAAGAGGAAATTTGAAAAACCGCGTCAAAATTTCAAAGTTATTTTTGTTGACTACGGAACAAATAAAATGTAAAATATATTGATATTATAGTTTCAGAGAGGTGAGAGGTGTGGAGAGCGAAAAAAACATATCCATATCCCAATCCTGCATAATTTCCGCACGGACAATGGCTGCGGCGAAAAAGCGCGCCGTTGAGCTGGCGGCGGAAGCCGTCTGTTCGGGCAGCGGAAAGCGCCCGTGCGGGCTTTGCCGCAATTGCAGAAAGGTCATGCAGGGTATTCACCCCGACGTCATTACAATAGGGCTTCCTCTGGATGACAAGGGAAAGCCGAAAAAGGAAATTCAGGTCGATCAGATACGCGCTGTGGTTTCCGATGCGTATATTATGCCGAACGAGGCCGAAAGAAAAGTATATATCATCGAAAATGCCGACTGCATGAATATTCCCGCGCAGAACGCCGCGCTCAAGCTGCTTGAGGAGCCGCCTGCGGGCGTGGTCATTCTGCTTTGCGCGGTGAATACGGGTCAGCTCCTGCCAACGGTAAAATCACGGTGCAGCGAGATAAGCTGTGCGGGAGACGTGCCGGAGGACAGCGCTGAGTTCAGAAAGCTTGCGGAGGAATATCTCCGCGCAGCGGCTTACGGGCCGAGATCGAAGCAATGCGCTTTCTGTTTTGCCAACGAGGGTATGGACACGCTTTCGGCGGTGGCCTTTACCGCATGCCTGACGGACACGCTTGTCGATATGCTTGCCAACCGTGCGGACAGAATGGGCATGAGTGAGCGGCGGCTTATGGAGCTTTGCGCGCTGACGGAGAAATGCGCAGGCTATCTCAGGGTCAACACCGGCGTTAAGCACATTTTCGGTCTGTTGGCGATCATCTGATACCGCAGAGAACAGGAAGGAACAGAAATTGACAGAAGTAGTAAGTATAAAATTCAGAAATCGCGGAAAATGTTATTTTTTCGACCCCGGACAGCTTAATATAAAAAGCGGCGACAAGGTCATTGTGGAAACGTCAAAGGGGCTTGAGATCGCGGACTGCTGCCGCGGGAACCACGCGGTGCCCGACACCTCCGTCGTGCAGCCTCTGCGTCCGGTCGTGCGCATTGCGGACCCCGCCGACCTTGCAGTCGCGGAGGCCAACAAAAAGCGTGAGCGCGAGGCATTCAGCGTATGCCAGAAAAAAATTGCCGAGCACGGGCTTGATATGAAGCTCGTAGAAGTCGAGTGCAGCTTTGAAGGGAACAAGATAATGTTCTTTTTCACCTCCGATGAGCGCGTGGACTTCCGTGAGCTTGTAAAGGATCTTGCAGGGATATTCAGGAGCCGTATCGAGCTTAGGCAGATAGGTGTGCGCGATGAGGCGAAAATGATAGGCGGGATCGCAATATGCGGCAGACCCTATTGCTGCAGCCAGTTTTTGGACGGGTTCCAGCCCGTTTCCACAAAAATGGCAAAAATCCAGTCGCTTTCGCTCAACCCGGCAAAAATATCCGGCAGCTGCGGCAGGCTTATGTGCTGTCTGAGGTATGAGCAGGACGCCTATGAGGATCTGCTGAAAACCGTTCCCAAGCAGGGCGCTTTCGTCCAGACAAAGGACGGATACGGCACAGCCGTGCAGGTAAACCTTCTCCGCCAGACCGTGAAGGTCAAGCTCGATTCCGACACTGACGACACACTGCGTCTCTACAAGTCCAATGAGCTGGCGGCCGTTCCGGGCGGAAGACCCAAGGACGGGGAAGCTCCTCCCGACATATTCAGATACGTCCCCGAAGAGGAAGAACCGGAAGAGTCCGCCGAAGACGAATGGAACGAAGCATTGGCGGCTCTGACATCTCCCTCCGCTTCCGAAACCGTTGAAGTCCCGGTGAATAAGCTCCGCAATGGGCGGCGTTCGCGCAGGCGCGGAAAAAGCGGCAAGGGCGAAAGGAAAGACGGCGCTGCCGATAAGTCCGAACCTCTGAATCCGCCTCCGCAGCCGCCTGCGTCCGAAGCGCCGACGGGCGCTGAAAAGCAGACGAATAAGGATCGTCCGTGCCGTCCGAGAAAGAACCGCCGCAGGAAGCCGTCTGAGACCGGCAAGGCTCCCGAAAAGAAAGAAAAAGCCGGCGTACCCGCCGACCGCAAGCCCGCCGTGAAGCCGGTCAAGGTTGAAGCCAAGGGTGAAGCAGGTGAAAAGAGCGGAGAAAAGTCCGGAAAGAGCAGGAAAAATTACCGCAGATATCATCACGGTAAGCCCCACGTTTCCGGAAACGCCAATAAAGAATAAGCCAAAAAGAGGCCCTACCCCAACTATTGACATAGAGCCAAAATGTTGGGTGTTGCTCATCCGTTCCGGATAAGCACCCCAACATTTATTTTAGAACCAAAAAGAGCTGCGGCGATTCTGCCGCAGCTCTTTTGAATATTTTTAATATTGAAATTATGCTTCCTTTTTGTTGCCGACGGCAGCGAATATCCAGAACGCCACCAGAACAACGCCGGAAATAATGTAAATAACATCGCTGGATGCGTTTTTGAAGAAGCCCTGAAGCTGACCGGCAAGCACAAGCGTCATTATGACGGGAACAACAAACTTGATGCAGATCCTGTAGAGCGGAGCGAACCACTTGGAATCGCAGCCGCTGCCGATCTCCTTGAGGACGAAATCGGGCTTGCGCTCCCAACCGATCATGAGTGCCATCAGTATCGTGCCGAGAGGCATTGCAACGCCTTCGGACCAGCAATCCATAAAGTCAAGCCAGCAATCGTTCCAGCCGCTGATACCGAACAGCTTCTGCCCGGGAACCCAGAGTCCGTTGGAGCCGAGACCGTCAAGCGCAACGATCAGCGCCTCAGCCATGATAGCAACGGAAACCCACAGCGTGACCTTGGTGCGGTCCGCGGTCTTGCCCTTATCCGCTGCTCTGTCGATAAAGAACGTTGCCATAACCTCCATGAGGGATATTGCGGAGGAGACAGCCGCGATAATGACCAGTGCGTAGAAGATGACGCCGAACAGAGGACCTGCCGCGCCCATGTTGGAGAAAACGTCCTGCAAAGTCACAAACAGGAGGTTGGGGCCGGAGAGCTTGATCTCATTGACGGCTACGCCGCTGTTGATGCCGTTTGCAACGGCAGCGGGAATGACCGCAAGACCTGCCATAAGAGCGACCAGAGTATCGGAGAAAACAATGACGCCGGAGTTCTTGACAAGGTTTTCTTTCTTGTCTATGTAGGAGCCGTATGTGACCATTGCGCCCATTGCGAGAGACAGGGAGAAGAACATCTGCCCGCCGGCGGTTCCGAGAACTTCGATGAAGCCGGGAGCCTTTTCAATAAACCCGCCCTTTACGGCGTAGCCGGGAACGAACATGAACTTGAGACCCTCGACCGCGTTGGGAAGGGTCACTGCACGGATGATTACCACAAGGAGCATCACGAACAGCGCGGGCATACCGATCTTGTTGAACTTCTCAATACCGCCGGAAACGCCGCCCTTGACGATGAGCATACAGATGACCATGAACATCAGCGTGAAGAACGCGCAGCCGAACTGATTTGTGAGCATCGCACCGAAGGTGTTGCTGCCGGAGATAGTCGCGCCGAACAGGTTGGACAGACCGAAGCCCAGCTCCGCAAAGTTCAGGAACATATACTGGAAGCAGTATGCGCCGAGAACGGAGTAGAAGCTCATGATAAGGAACGGGGAGATCATGCCCATCCAGCCTATCCACTTGAACTTTTTGGAAACGGCTTTATATGCGTCCACAACGCCCCTGCCGGTCATACGGCCGATGGCAAGCTCGGAGGACATTGCGACCATGCCGACGACGATGGCCAGTCCTATGTACACAAGAAGAAACGTAAAGCCGCCGCTCATGCCCATTTTATACGGGAAGCCCCATATATTGCCCAGACCGACGGCAGAACCGACAGCAGCCATTATAAAGCCAAGGTTGCTGCCCCAAGATCCGCGATTGTTTTCCATTTTTTTATACCTCTCAATTCAAACTCGTTTTTTACACATTCTCATTCTATAAAAAACATGCTGCAAGTATATCATTTTGCTTGCATTTTTCCAACTTCTATATTATTATGTATGTCATTAGAAAATGTAATGTATGCTCTCATTCATAAGAAAGTGAAATAATTGGCAAGCTATGGATACAAAAAAGATAAACGCGCTGCTGCTGTCCCTTGAGCACGGAAGCCTTACGGCGGCGGCGGAAGAGCTGGGCTATACCCAGTCCGGCATGACGCACATGATGAACTCGCTTGAGGATGAGCTTGGGCTGAAGCTTCTTCTGCGGACGAAGACGGGCGTGCATCTCTCCCCTGCCGGAGAGGAGCTGTTGTCGGACATGATCGCGCTGAGCGACAGCGCATCGAAGCTTGAGCGCCATGTCGGCAAAATAAAGCAGGAGGGTACATCCTCGCTCAAGCTGGGCGCATACTCAAGCATGACGCGGCAGTGGCTTCCCGCGATCCTTGCGGAGCTTCGGCGCGTCAGCCCGGAAATGAACGTTTCCGTAACGGTCTTCTCAAAGATGGAGCAGGCTTATGCCGCGGTCAGAAACGGCTCGCTCGACTGCGCGATCGCAAGCTACGCACAGGCAATGGCTACGGGTATGGAGTGGGTGCATCTGCGGGACGATCCGCTTGTTGCGGTTCTGCCGGCAGACTGCGGCTTCAGCGGCGGCGCCTATCCCGTTGAGCGCTTCAAGGGGCAGGAGTTCATGATGCCTTCCGGCGGTTTTGAGCTTGACGTAGGTCCGCTGCTCACCTCCGTCGGTTCCGAAAGTCCCCCCCTGATCCGCTACTCAAACCTTGACGACGCCTCTCTTGTCTCCATGGTCGCGCACGGTCTTGGCGTGACCGTGCTTTCAGAGCTGGTAATGGAGAGCATTTCCGAACCGGTGACGGCGGTTCCCATCTCGCCTTACGCATGCAGATCCCTCGGCATCATTTTCACCCGCAGCCGCAAAGCCGACAAAAACGTCGTTCTGCTCATCGAGTGCGCCAAGCGCACCATCGCGGAAATGTACGCGGAGGGCTGAGCCTACACGGCGCCGGTCAGGCAGAGGATAAGCCCGTATACAATGCTTGCGGATATCCCGTACACGATCACCGGCCCCGCTATCGCAAACATCTTTGTACCCGTGCCGGTAATAAAGCCCTCCGATTTGAACTCGATGGCCGCGGCGGCAACGGAATTTGCAAAGCCGGTTATGGGGACAAGCGTTCCCGCACCGGCAAACGAGGCAATGTCGTCGTATACGCCTATCCCCGTCAGCAGTACGCCCAAAAATACAAGCGTCATCGAGCAGGCCGTTGCGGCAAGATCGCTCTCAAGGCTGAGGTGCTTATAGATGTTCATCACGCCCTGCCCGACGGCGCATATCGCCCCGCCGGAAACAAACGCCTTGAGCAGGTTAAGCTTGCCCGGAGACCTCGGTACCCGCTTTGACGCAAATTCTCTGTATTCCTCACTGTTCATTTTCATAGTTGACCTCCATATCCCCCGCCCGCCTCAGCTCTGGCGGACACGCAGGCGTATTCATGGCGGCATTCCGGGCCGGCGCGCCGCCGATTTTTCTTTTTTATAATTTTTGCGCAAATCGCAAAAATATTCCTTGACTTTGAATGTGAAATATCATATAATGTTCAGGCTGACAAGTGAATATATTATTTCCTTGAGCAATACGGAGATGTCGCGTAGTTGGTCGAGCGCGCACGATTGGAAATCGTGTATACCCCATAAGGGTATCAAGAGTTCGAATCTCTTCATCTCCGCCATAGATCCGGTGCAGTTTTACAAGACTGCACCGGTTTTTTCACGCTTGATAAACCGTGCAGAAAAAATGCCCCGGGTGATTTTTCCGAATCACCCGGGGAAGTCCTTTTAAATTCGTAAGCGCTTTATTTTACCTTATTCAGAATATCTACCGTTGTCTGCACTGAAGTACGCAGGGCGGAAAGCTCCTTCTCCGTCAGGCTCGAACGCAGCTTCTCCGACACATCCGTGTGAAGCTGCTTCAGCAGCTGCCGCATATACTCCTCTCCCTTTTCCGTAAAGCGGATATACACGTGGATACGGTTGTCGGGATCCTCAAAGCGTTCCACAAGTCCCTGCTCGCATATAACCGCCACGGCGCGTGTGGCCTGTTCCTTTGACGAGGAAATATACTGTGCTGCCTCGCTCATTGTCATACTGCCTCTGTAATGCAGGACGATAAAAATAATCGTCTGCGATTTGGTCAGCCCGAATTTTTTGTTTACGCCCGTCAGGCTTATAATGCGCTGAAGAATCGGCAGCAGGTGCAACAGCGGCAGGTCTTCGTCCGGATTATTCACTTGCGCTTCCTCCGTGTCATCATGTTTCAACTCTTTATACACTGACTCCCCGATTAAGTCAACACTTTTTTGCATAAATGTTAACGCTTGACATTTATCAAATATGGATATATAATAATTGTTAACAAATGATTATTATATGCAAAGGAGGAACATCGTGGTTCACAATGAAATTACAGGTCTTGATCTCGGTATACTCGGCATATACCTTGTCGGAATGGTGCTGGTTGGCGTGCTGTGTGTGCGAAAGGTCAAAAATGCGAACGATTACTATACTGCCGGGCGTTCCTTCGGCCCGTTCGTGCTTATGGCTACGGTATGCGCGACCATCATCGGCGGCAGCGGACTTATGGGGCGCGCCGGCGTTGCCTATTCAAGCGGCTTCAAGGCCATTCTTACGGCTATCCCCTATCTGCTGGGCATGTTCATCTTCTCCGGAATTTCCGGCAGGATATCCGACATCGGCTTCAAATACGGCCTCACCTCAATACCCGAGCTTTTTGAACGGCGCTTCGGGCGGACGGCAAAGATCATCCTGTCTGTTATGATCGCCTTTACGATGATGGGGACCGTTGCCTCTCAAGTCACCGCCACCGCGACGATCATCAACATGCTCGGCAGCGAGATCGGCATATCCTACGAAATGGGCGCATTTATCGCCTGCGTGGTGTTTATCGTATACACTGCCACCTCCGGTCTGTTCGGCGTGGTGTATACGGACGTGCTGCAATTTTATATGCTGCTCCTTTTCGTGTACATACTTATCCCCACGGCTTCTCTGGTCGAAGTGGGCGGGCTTGCAAGCTTCACAAAAAATCTCTCTCCGGAGCTTTTCAAGCCCTACATAAACGGTGATATCCTCGGCGATATCGTGACCTACCTTGTTTTCACAATGGCAGGCGCGGAGATGTGGCAGAGGGCGTTTGCCGCGAAAGACCGCAAAAGCGCAAAAGAGGGGATGTTCCTCGGCACTGCCGTCTACGGCGTGACCATCATCCTCGTCTGGTTTATGGGCGTTGTGGCACACCAGATAATCGGAGACGATGTGCTTGCGCACTTCGGCTCTACCGATGCCGTTGTTCCCGCGCTTGCAATCGCCATTCTCCCTGCCGGACTCACGGGGCTTGCTCTCGCGGGTATCCTTTCCGTCATCATGTCCACGGCGGACAGTTATCTGCTTGTTTCCGTGCAGACCTGCGTGCATGACATAGGCAAGACCTTTGATCCGGATATGTCCGAAAAGAAAGAAATACTGTTCTCGCGTATCTTTTCCGTGATCCTGCCTCTGGGCGCTCTGGTGATAGCGCTGTATATACAGAACGCCTATAAGATACTCATGTTCGCATGGAGCTTTTACGCGGCGGCCGCCGGTATCCCCGCGTTCGCGGCGCTGTTCTGGAAGAAAGCGACAAAGCCCGGCATTATCGCGGGCATGGCGGCCGGTTTCGTTGTATGCATCGGATGGAAGCTCCTCGGCACGCCGTTTGAACTCGGTCCTACCGTCCCCGGCGCAATAGCCTGCGCGGCCGCAACGGTCGGCGTAAGTCTTGCGACATACAAAACCCAGCCCTCGGAAATGCTGAGCGTGTGACATCACGCACACGCTCCGGCAAGGTGCAGATATGATGCAAAAGCCCCAACTCCCGAAATCATGTAATTCGGAGGTTGGGGCTTTTCTATGGCGCGTCGGAGCGGCTTTTATTTGCCCTCGCTCTGATCGCCCTTGGGGCGGTTTTTCAGTCTTTCATCGCGGGCGATGTTGTATTTCATGGAGTAATTGCGCAGACATTCCTTCATCATCATCTCCGCTATTTTTACCGCTTGTCCGTTTTCGGTGCGCGCCTCGCCGTCAAATTCGAGCGCAGTCTCGATATCCTTCGCGCCGAGCAGCGCGGCGGACATGATTGCTCTGTCCTTCATAAGCTGTGCAGCCGCCGCCATTGCCGCGGCGGTGTCGATGGGTATTTCCTCTGAGGCGTAATATCCCGCCTGCGTTATGATATCCTTATGCACGGAAACGGCAAGTCTCAGAAATACATAGCCGCTCTCATCCTGCATAACGCTCTCCCCGCTGACGGTTTCGGGCATTGCTGTGCCGACGCCGTCGCGCACAAGCTCTATCATTTTTTCCGCGCTCTTTGACATTATAGGTCTCCTTTTCTCCCGCAGACAGGACAGCCCGGGAGAGCCTTGATTTCATGCTGTTCATAGAAATTGCGGAACAGATCGGCATAGACCAGCGTTCTTCGGACGGTGGGATCATCCGCCCCGCGGGCGAGTATCTTCATTGCCTCGGTACATTGGACGGAGGAAATAAACGAGGGGAGTGTGCTTATTATCCCCCTCGTGGACGCATCCGCGCAGTCCTCCTTCTTGGGTGCTTCGCCCGGCATAAGGCACTTGAAGCACGGTCCGCCCGGCAGGATGTTCATCGTCATGCCCTCGCTGCCCGCAACTCCGCCGTAGATCCACGGCGTTCCGTGCCTGACGCACCAGAGGTTTATACACTCCCGTGCGGGGAAGTTATCCGTCGCGTCTACCACGACGTCAGCCTCGCTCAGCAGCGCATCCGCGTTGCCGTCCGTAAGGCGTTTGCAGACAGCTTCTATGCTTACATCCGAATTTATCCTCTCAAGATGCTCTTTTGCGCACTCCGCCTTGAGACGGCCGACATCCGCCTGTTCATACAGTGTCTGCCGCTGCAAATTGCTCAGCTCCACCCTGTCGTCGTCTATGAGTATGAGCCTGCCCACACCCGCACGGGTCAGGAAAGAAGACGACGCCGTACCCAGCGCACCCTGTCCGACGATCACGACCGTCGAGGAAAACAGTCTTTTCTGTCCCTCGGCGCCTATGCCGGAAAACGCCGTCTGGCGTGAATATCTGTCAATGTCAGTAATCTTCCTCACACTTCTCTCTGTACGCGATAAGCCCTTCCATATTCCTGATTCCGATACGGCTTGTCTGCATATCTACAAAGCCGAGATCCTCAAGCGTATGCAGCTCGCGGAAGCAGGTGACGCGGTTCATGTACAGCATATCGGCTATCTGCTTCTGCGTCATGCGTTCGCCAAGATAAATTATGCCGTTGACCTTCTGCCCGCCGCGTATCGCCATCGTGATCAGAAAGTCGCTTACAAGCCAGCTCGCGTTGTGGGTGATCGTTTTTCTGAAAAGGTCTTCCAGCACGAGGAGATTTCTCGTCTGCTGGGCAAAAACGGCGTGCATGAACTTCTGGTCGGTATTCAACAGCTGCCGCACTTTTACAATGGATATGGAGTAAACGGCGGTCTTCTCCTTGACCTCATAGCAGCAGGCCGCAGGGTGTTCAAAAAGAATATGCTCGCACATCAGGAAGGAGCCGGCGGTACAGCAGTCGATTATCCTGCGTTTCCCCTTCTGACTCTCGCATACCATGACGCTCCCGCTGTCGATAAAAAAGCAGTCCTCGACCTTTTCGCCTGCGCCTACTATCACTTCGCCTTTTTCGTATTCCAGACGGAAGTGCTTTTTCTTCAGTTTTTTTCGGAGATAGGCGCTGTCCAGAAAAGAATCCGCCCCGTTGAAATACCTGTAATCGGCGGCAGGGATATCGTTGTTCCACGTATCCATATTTATTCCCCCAATTATTCGGTCAGCCGCAAGGCTCAGCTTTTGCGGCCGCCTACCCTTTTACTTATAATCAGGTTTATACTCCGGCGGAAATTCCGGGCGCCTGCGCCTTGCGCGCAGCTTCATAAGCGGGTCGAACTTGTCATGATGCGCCTTGTCAAGCACCGCCTCCGCCCAGCGTCTCATGGCGGCTACGGCTTCATCCTGCGGCAGCGTGTCCGTGTCAAGGATAATTGTGTCTTCATCCCGCTCAAGCATGGCAAGAAGGCGGTCGTATTCCGCCTCGTTCCCCGCGTCCTCACGTGCGCCGATAACGCCCATGAGCGCCGCGCCGCTTTCAAGCAGCTCCTCAAGCTTCGCGGTAAGCCCCGCGTCCGAAAGCTCATCCCCTAAAATCGGGTCAAGACAGCCCATTGATCTGGAGACGATCTCCTCTGTCATCGCCGGATAGCCTGCCAGAAATTTTGCCTTATCGTACACGGCGTCGGCAAACATCCCCGCCAGCATATGATCCGCCGCCGCTTCTCTCGGCTCAAGAAGCGCCGGAATATGCTTTTCCCCGTCTTCGAGGTCTATCACGACATAGCCGCCGGAAAGCGGACGCATATCCGACAAAGCGCGAATAAACAAAGAGGTTTTCCCGCTTTGCTTTCCGCCTTTCAGAAACAAACGTCTTTCCATATCAGCCTCCGGATATCGGCGCGCTGTGGAAATTTTCCTTCATCCAATTGAGGTGCTTCACGTTTTCATACACGCGCTCACACTCAACGCTGCAGCATTCAACGCTTTCGCTGCTGCGGTAAAATATCTTTTTGCATATCGGGCAGGGCTGGAGCGCTCTGTCGGAGAGTGCGTTCTTGAACTCCGATTCAAGCATCGTCTGGAGCGTCACGGTGACGACAGGCTCGCGGATAAGGCGGCCGTTGTGGGAGATGAGCGCACGGTTATAGAGAACGGAAAGCCAGTCCAGCCATGTGCTTATGTTGGCCGACTTTTCGGAATACTCCTTTGAAAAAACGCCCGCATATTTCTCGCCCGTTCTGCCGGTGACAAGGAAAACCGCCTGATCCATATCCGCCTTTACCTCAGGCAGGGTCAGATAATTGTCCTCCTCCAGCGCAAGGCCGAGCAGACCGAAGGTCTTCACAAATCTCATGCTGCGCCTGAGCATATCCTTATCATCCATGACGATGTTCATAAGCTCAGCCAGATTATCGCCGAGTTTTGCGTTGACGTCGTATGCCATAGGGACCGCGTTCGCGGCGGGCTTGATGCACTCCATGTTTCTCTCGTCGCGGACTACCTCATAATCGCTGTATTTTATCCAATATGTGGATTCCATTGAAATTCCTCCGGTGTGGGCAGTTTTAATTAATTTGGGATAACCTAAAAAACTATGTTTTAAAGTCAGATAATAGAGCAGCAGGGGAGCTTGAGGGGGCAAGGCCCGCCTCAAATTGGATAAACCGCCGTCGAAAGCCTTGATATATCAAGGCTTTCGGTAACAGCATTTTGATCTCTTTCAAAATGCTCGGCGGAAAGCGCGGTCAAAAAAAGTCCTTGCAGGACTTTTTTGGCAAGCTGGATAGCCTATTGAGAACGGCAGTCCTCAATAGGCTATGATATCATTACTTTCTGGACATTGCAAGCTTGCCCTTTTCGCCAAGCTCGGGGATAAACATGCCGACAACACCGCAGATCACGAGAAGCGCGAACGCGATGCAGAAGACCATAAGATTGTTGCCGCCCGCTATTGCCGCAACGATCGTCGGCAGGACAAAGGACATTATGCCGAGGGCAGTCTGGTTCATGCCGGTGGCGGTGCCGATGCACTCGGGACCGAAGTCGCCGGTGAGCGGCAGGAGCGGGATACGGGTGAAGCTGACGCCCACGGAGCCGGAGCAGATAAGTCCGCCCAGTGCGACGAGTACGAACGTAAAGCCGCTGACGGGCAGCAGGTATGCAAGCAGGTAGAACAGTCCGCCCACGATGCAGATAAACGCATACGGCGGGTTGATCCTGCCGATTTTGCCGATAACGGCGCCTGCGAGAATGCCGCCGATGATAAGCGAGAGATTGAGGACGGTGCCTATCGCGCTTGCCATCTGTTCAGGCGCGCCCTTTTCGATAAAGGCGGCGGTGAGATGTGTATTTATGAGCAGAGCCGCGCCGACCGCGAATCCGGAGCAGAGCATGACGAGCCACATATTCTTGCTTTTGAGAACCTTGGCAAGGTTGCCCTTGCCCGCGTCCGCGTCAAGCGCCGGTCCCTTGGGCGGCTCTTTGACGATGAGCAGCCACGCCAGAAGCAGTATGCCGCCGAGGATGGAGACGCCCGCAAACGCCGCAGGAAGGCTGGGGAAGGCATTGCCCGTGGCGAAAGCCAGAGTTGTGCCAAGACCGCCCGCCGCGCCGAAGAAGCCCATTGCCAGAGGCATTTCCTCAGGCATGAACAGACCGCCGACCATTTTGGGTCCGACGATGGTAATGGGCAGGAGGAAGGTGCCGATGAGTACGGTAGCAATGAAAAGCTCAACATAGGTATGGGCGAATATACGCCACACCATGCATGCCACGGTGAGAATAAGTCCAAGTGCGGTGAATTTCTTTACGCCCTTGTCGTCAAGAACCTTGCCGATTATAACACTGAGAAACGCGCCCGGCAGACAGCCGATGGTGGAGATCGCGGTAAGCTCGGCGGGGCCGATGCCGAAGGTGGGCATCGTGTCGGGACGGACGGCGAAGATCATGTTGGAGTAATAGAGAATCGCGGTGCCAACCATAAGAATGGCAAGAACTATCCATTTGTATGCCTTGCTTTGTTTCATAATTCGTTACACCTTTCACATTCATTATCAGAACGCTGCGGGCAGCCGTTTGACTGACTGCCCGCATAAAATCAGGCTTTATCAGGCCGGGGCTTTGCCGCCCCGCGCTCAATTTTTATCTGATGGATTCGAGGAATCTCTTGACCATTACGCGAACTTCCTGGATCTTGTATTCATTGTTGCGTATGGGCAGAGCGCCTTCTACTGCCATTTCGGAGGCCTTTGCTATGACTTCATCGGTAAGTGTCTTGCCTGCAAGGTACTCCTCGACCTTCTTCAGCTCCACGGGAACGGGGGCGACGCCGCCGAGGACGAGGCGGATGTCCTTGCCGCCTGCTTTGTAGGAGCTGGCGAGAGAGACTATTGCGAAGTCAAGGCTCTTGCGGATACGGAACTTCTCATAATGAGTGATCGCATCTGCATCGGGCTTTATAACGATCTCCTTGACAAGCTCACCGGCCTCAAGCTGATCCTTGGTGTCAAGATGTGCGGTGAAGAACTCTTCCGCCTTGACGGTCTTCTTGGTGGTGACGATGTCGGCGTCAAGAAGAAGGAGTGCGGGGCTGATATCGGAGGCGTTGACGGAGTAGCAGCCGCAGTTCATGCAGCGGCGCGCTTCCTGCTCGGCATACTCTTTTGCGATGGTAACGGTGTCTTCCCTGTTGAGAGTTCTCTCGGCGGCGGGGATGGAGATATCCTTTACGCCGCGGTGGAGATTTGCAAACTCGGGATCGAACTTGAGGAAGCCTTCATGCTTATACTCGGGCTTTGCGATGCCGCAGCTTTCATTGATGGCTTCTGCCGCATTGCGTCCCTGACGGATAGCGGAAATAACGGTGGACGGACCGGAGACTATGTCGCCGCCGGCGTATACGCCCGCGTGGCTGGTAGCCTGGGATTCCGCATCGACGACGAGGCGTCCCTTAGCGTTTGCAAGGTCATAGCCCTCCTTGAGGAAGCCGAGATCGACCTTCTGTCCGGCTGCCATAAGGATGGAGTCGGCATTGACGACGGTGGTGTCGTTCTCGTCATAGCTGAGGACGAGACGGCCGTTTTCGTCGCGGGTGTAGTTGCATCTCTTGAGCATGAGGCCGACGACTTTGCCGTCCTTGTAAATGGTGCGCACAGGTGCCCACTGAGGCATGAGCTGCACGCCCTCTTCCTTTGCGCGCTCGACCTCTTCCTTGGAAGCGGTCAGCTCGCTCTCGGGCTTACGGAAGATAAGGGTGACGGACTTTGCGCCGAGTCTCTTTGCGGTAACGGCAACGTCCATAGCGACATTACCGCCGCCGTATACGATGACGTTTTCACGGTTCTTCTTGTTCATCCACTTGTTGACTTCAACAAGGAACTCAAGACCGAACTCGGTAAATTCCTCGCCGTCGAAGCCGATAACGGGACGCTTCCATGCGCCTGTCGCGTAGAAGACCTTGTCGAAGTCCTTCTCAAGCTGAGCGGCCTCGATGTCCTTGCCAAGCTCCTTGCCGAACTCGAACTTTACGCCCATACCGGCGATAGCGCCTGCAACGTCGTCAACATAGTGCTTGGGGAGACGGTAGTGAGGGATAGCATACTGAAGCATACCGCCGGCCTTTTCCATCTTGTCGAAAACGGTGACGGCATGGCCTGCCTTGCGCAGATAGTATGCGGCGGTCAGACCCGCGGGGCCCGCGCCGATGACGGCGACCTTTACGCCCGTCTCGGTCTTGGGGGCTGCATAGTAGACATCCTTGTGCTCCATGGCGTAATCGCCCAGAGCGCGCTCAACGGTGTGGATGGAAACGCAGTCGTCATGGTTCTTCCGATCCTCGGTGGCCATAACGGTGGTTCTGTTGCAGTGATCCTCGCACAGATGTGCGCAGACGCGGCTGGTAATGGAGGGCATGGGGTTGACGCGGTAGAAGATATCTGCGGCAGCGGCCCAATCGCCGTTGCGGAGCTTTTCCATGTAGCCGGAGATATCGGTATTATTGGGGCATCCGCCGGAGCAGCCGACGTGTGCAACGGTCTTCATGCCGCCGAAGATGGAGTGGAAACGGCTGTCGCCCTTGAGGGCATAGCACTCTGCGCCGCCCTTGCGCGCACATTCGAGAGCGCCGCCGCTTCCTTCCGGATAGCGGTAGAACCAGCAGCGTACATCCTGGCAGATGTTGCCGCCGATAGTGGCCTTGTTGCGGACCAGAGGAGATGCGACGGAGTGCGCGGCTTCCTTGAGAACGGCGGGGAGCCTGTCGGATGCTTCAACATCCTTCAGCTTTGTGAGGGCACCGATCTTTACGGTGTCCGTGCCTTCAATATATTCGGCACCTTCAATGGATTTGAGGTTGACTATTTTGTCGGGATAGACCGGCTGGATTCTGGTACGAAGCTCGGTCATAAGGTCGGTGCCGCCGGCGATAGCCTGATTGGCTTCCTTGCTGCCCTTGAGTTCCTCAATTGCTTCATCGAAGGACTTTGCATTTACGTGCTTGAATTCCTGCATTTCAAATCCTCCCTATTAACCTTCGTTGATGACCTGCAGCACGTTAACGGGCGTTGCAGGATACTTCATGTAGTGCTTGCCGATTGCGTTGGAGATCGCCATGGAGATCGCCGCCGCGCCTGCGGAACCGGAGATTTCGCCGACGCCGACAGCCTTGAAGCGGGAAATGTTGGGCTGGCTTTCCTTGATGACCATGTCAATGGGCGGGAACTCGTTGAACGGACGCCACTTGTAGTCGATAAGGTTGTTGGTCATGATGCGGCCGGTGTATTTGTCGTAAATGGTTTCCTCAAACGTGCCGGTATCGACCATTGCGGAGCCGATGGACGCCTGAAGCTGCATCTCGAGAGCCTTCGGGTCGATGATCTGACCGACGTCGGTGCCGATAAGCTCGCGGAGAAGCTTTGCCTCGCCGGTTTCCATATCGACCTCGACCTCAACGAAGTTGATGCACATATTGGGCTGCGCGTAGTTTGCCTTCCAGCGGCCGAAGCCGGTGATGGAGGTGGAGTAAGGAATGATGGCGGCCCAGGGCAGCTTGTTGTCGGGCTTGTTGGAGACCCATACAAAGCCGTCGCAGGTCTCTATCTCGTTGGGGGAGCAGCGGAACACGCCTGCCGCCATGACCTGGAGCTGACGGAGTGCATCCTCTGCGGCGCGGGTGGCGGCGGTACCGGAGGTAAGAGTGCCGCGGGAGCCGCACAGACCGAATTCAACGGGGTTATCTACAGTACCGGTATTGGTAACGGTGACGGATTCAAAGGGAACGTTGAGAACCTCCGCAACCATCTTTGCGCAGGCGGCTCTCTGTCCCTGACCGGATTCAACGAGAGACTGGTTGAGGATAACGGAGCCGTTGGTGTGCAGTCTTACGATCGCCTCGGAGTTGTCCTCGCCGACGTCGCCGTTGCCGTGGATGGAAACGCCGACGCCTATTCTCTTTGCACCGTTTACGGAAGTGGGCTTATACCAGCCCTTGAACTTATCCTTCCAGCCGAATTTCTCGGCGGCTTCAAGGATAGCCTCGCGGTAATCGACCTCGTGGCAGGTCCACCAGTTGCAGTCACGCCACATATAGCGGTCGCCTGCGCAGACAAAGTTGTCATGGAAGAATTTGACGGGGTCCATGTTGCGCTCGGCCAGCATATGGTCGATAACGGGCATCATCGCGCTCTTGAGCTCCTGACCGCCGAAGCCGCGGACGGTGCCGCAGGAGATGGTATTTGTGGCGTACATGCAGGTGTCGATGTCCCAGTTCTGGCACTTTGCAAGAGCGACCTGCATTTCGCCGAGACCGACGGCGGTGATGCAGTAGCCCGCGTCGTCGGTGTAGCCGGGCATGACGTACCAGTGACCCTTTACGGAGGTCATTATGCCGTCCTTGATGGAGAAGCGGGCGGTGAAGCGGGAGGCCAGACGCATTTCATGAATGGTGAGCTGGTCTTCCTTGTTCATTCTGAAGCGCACGGGATGGCCGGTAAGTCTGGAGAGCATTGCGGTATACAGACACATAAGGGTCATTTCCTGCTTGTTGCCGTAGGAGCCGCCGACGTTGAACACACGCGTCTCGATAACGGCGTCAGCGGGCATACGGCCGACATCGGGGGGCATCTTGGGAACACGGTCGGACTGTGCAGTCGCCCACATGAGGTACTTGTTGTTGATATCGTCGTACCACATGATCATTTCGGGCGGTTCGGGAGCAAGGGGCGAGGGGTTTGTCTCAAAGTAGCCGGTGCCTTCGTAAACGAAGTCGGCTTCCTCGCAGGCCTTGTCGCAGTCGCCGCGCTCAACGGCGAACAGCATCTTCTCATCGCCGAAGCCAAGATCCTTCTCGTAGCGGTTGTTCTGGAAGAAGCCGGGATACAGCTGGGCAGCGCCGTCGGCCTTTGCTTCCTCTATATCGAAAACGGCGGGCAGCACTTCATACTCGACCTTTATAAGGCGGATCGCTTCCTCGCACAGCTCCTCACTCTCCGCGCAGACGAGCGCCACGCAGTCGCCGACATAGCGCAGATGCTCATCGCAGACTTTCTTTACAGGGGGGAGACCCTGGAGAAATTCCTTGGAGAACTCGGGCTGGTTTTTGTATGTAACAACGGCATACACGCCGGGGAGTGCTTCGGCGGCGGATGTGTCGATGTCCTTTATCATTGCGTGTGCATAGGGGCTGGGCATGAGCTTTGCGTGGAGCATATCCTTCATCTTGTAGTCGTCAAGGTATATGCACTTGCCGGTGACTATCTCTCTTGCTTCTTTTCTGGGGCGGTACTTGCCGATGTGGCGGTATTCGGGCTTTTTAACGTTACTCATTACTCTACCCCTTTCTTTGCTAACTTCTCGAGTGCGTCGAGAACGTGATAATGGCTGATGCAGCGGCAGTAGTTGCCGGAGAGAGCCTCCGCTATCTCCTCGCGTGTGGGATGGGGATTGTGATTGAACAGAGCGCGGGATGCCATGATGATACCGGGAGTGCAGTAGCCGCACTGGAAAGCGTACTCATCAATGAACGCCTGCTGGATGGGGTCAAGCTCGTTTGTCACGGGGTTCTGAAGACCTTCGATCGTGGTGATCTCGGCGCCGTCGCACTCAACGGTAAGAGTGATGCAGGATGCAACAGCATCTCCGTTTATTATAACGGTGCAGCAGCCGCAGGCGCCCTCGGAGCAGGACTCTTTAGTGCCTGTCAGGTCAAGGCGGTTGCGAAGGGTCTGGCACAGAGTTTCGCTTGTGGGAATCTGACCAAACTCATGACCGACGGCAAATACATATCTTCTGCCGTTTATGGTCATGGAAACAGTTTCGTTTGCCATACTTCCAATTCCTTTCAGATAAAAAATGTAAAACGCCGGAGACAATAGTCCCCCTCTTGATAAATTATAGACAATTCAAAAAAAGATAACAAGTCCGTGGATGTAGCCTGTGCAACATAATTGTCCAATAGTTGACAATCCGGAAGTTTGTAAATATACTTTAGAGTATAAAGAGTATAATACATAAGAAGAGGTGCGCCGTGATTTACGATGATCCCTGCATAAAGCTTATACGCGAACATCTTGGAGATGCGCTGTCCGAAACGCTCTTTGACGGGCATCTTGAATATTCCGCCTCCGGCGATCCGTATGCGCTCGGCGCGGCTGTCGGCAGATATTTTTCCGATGCGGGCGCCGCCGTCCGCCGCGACTGTCCGGAGCTTTTCGCGCTTGCCGGCGAGGCGCTGAGCCGCGGTATTCCGTCCGGGGAGCTTATCATGTCCCCGCAGGCGCTGAGATTCTATACGGGGCTGGGCGGCGTTCCGGAGCAGTTCACCGATATATACAACTGCTATTTTGATTCCGGTATAGTCAGATTCGGCGCGGATGAGGTCTTTGTTGACGGCGGGGCGCAGGATCTTTTTACCTCGTTCCGCTTTGCAAAGAAGACACGCGGAAAATACGGCGCGATTTACGCCTTTGAGCCGAGTGAGAAGAATTACTATGAGTGCATGGGCAACAAGTCGCTTTTCGACGGTGTTGTGCACGTCTCCGCCGCCGCGCTCAGCGACCGCACGGCGTTCGTCGGCTTTACCGAGGATAAGCAGAATTCGCATATAGACGACGCTTCCGGCGTCCATGTGCAGGCCGCCGCGCTGGACGACTGTCTTGAGGGCATAGACCCCACGTACATAAAGCTTCACCTTGAGGGCGGGGAATACGCGGCTCTCATCGGGGCGGAGAAAACCGTGCGCCGCGCCGCGCCGAGGCTTGCGGTATGCGTTGACCACTGCGCGGAGGATATCGTCCGCATCCCGCAGAAAATTCTTGAATACGACAGCGCCTATAAGCTCTATCTGCGCCACTATTCCACAAGCATCACCGAAACCGTGCTCTACGCGGTAAAATAAAAAAACTCCCCCAAACGGGGGAGTTGCGGCCGTCAAAGAAAGCCACGCAGAGTTTTTGCCCGCAGGCAAAAACAGTTCACTCATTTTCACGCATTTCCGACTATCTTGATAAGGGCAAGCTCGGGGTTGAATTTTACGTTTTCTATTTCCTCCTCGGTTGCGTTCGGAGAAGCCACTGTCATCCATTCCTTCCACGCCCTCTGGGTAGACCTGAGCTGTTCGCAGATACGGACGTCTATCCCCTCGCTCTCGAACCAGTGCTTCCACTCGTCCATTGTCCAGAAAACCGGGTTTTCGTTGTCGTCGTCCTTATACACAAAATCCTTGTCCCTGCCGAGAAGCACAAAGCCGACCTGCGCGTCCTCTTTCAGCGCGGGCTTTATTCTCGTCTCGAAAAATCCCGCTTCCATGCCGAAATTATGATAGGCGTTGACGCAGACAAGCGTGTCGATAATGCCGTTCGGCACCGGCAGGGACGCGGCGTCCGCCTGTATCGGGAAAACGTGTCCGTCAAGCCCCATATCCCTGAGCATCATACAGGTTTCGGAAGCGTAGACGTTTTTATCCACCGCGTACACGTCCGCCCCGTATTCCTTTGCAAGAAACACGGAGGATAATCCCCTGCCGCAGCCGAGATCGAGCACCAGCGTACCGGGCTTGATATCCATGCTGTCGGTAAGCTCCTCTGTAAGGTAGAGCGCGTTCGGCCCCGCCATGCATTTTCTTACCATAGTTTTGTCGTATTTGCCGGAGCGTTCAAGCATAATATTTCTCCTTTTTTACTATCTGATTTTTTGTTTGAATTTTATCAATATTTTGCTTATAATGCAATCGTAGAATTGTTGCCTGTGCAACATACTATTACCGCAGCGGAGGACTTTAAATGGAAAAAATACTTGTCTGCGTCGATGCCGCCGCCGTACCCGACGGCGCCGTGGACGCGCTTTGCGCCGATGTTCCCGCGCTTGTCGGGCGCTGGAACAGGATGCTGGAGCACTGCGAAGAAGCCAAAGAGGAAATAACGGCGCTTCCGGCCATGGCGATAAGCGCAGTCAACTCCAAAAATTTTCAGGTCATCGGGATGCTTTACAAGGTCGTGCGCGCTTTCCAGCGTGAGCATGAGTACCCGAAGCAGGTGAAGATCGTCTGCCCCGACGATGAAAGCGCCCGTATATACCGCGTCGTCTACAATTTTTATATTCCCCGCACAAAGGAAGACCGCATGGCGGACAAGGGCTGGGACTGATGCCTGACTTTAATACACAGTTTTTTGACAGTCTCAGCCTGTCATTAAAAACGGCTGGCTTTATCAATGCGCAAATTTCTTTGACAAACCGTTCCCTTATAAGGTATTATCTTTATAAGGGAAGAAAAATGAAATATCTGAAAGGGGAACATCAATGTCAAACGCAGTAACGTCAGATTACGTAGGGATCGAGTTTGGTTCTACGCGCATAAAGGCCGTCGGCATCAACGACGGCTTCAAAACGGCTCTCTCCTCCGATCACACATGGGAGAGCAGCTATGTAAACGGGATATGGACATATCCTCTGGACGAGGTCTGGGACGGACTGAGAGACGCGCTGGACGCGTTCAGGGGCGCCGCCCCCAAAGCCGTCGGTATCTCCGGCATGATGCACGGCTACCTTGCGTTTGACAGCGACTGGAACCTGCTCACGCCTTTCCGCACATGGCAGAACACCATTACCGCGCAGGCCGCCGACGAGCTGACCGCGCTGTTCGGCTTCAATATCCCGCAGCGCTGGAGCATCGCGCATCTGTGGCAGGCAATACTCAACGGCGAAGAGCACGTCAAGGACGTTGCGCATATCACGACGCTTGCCGGTTATGTGCATTTTATGCTCACCGGCGTGAACGCCGTCGGCATCGGAGAAGCTTCCGGTATCTTCCCGATCGACAGCACGACCCTTGACTATAACGCGGAAATGCTCGATAAGTTCGACGCGCTTCTGAGCGGACGCGGACTGAACAAGAAAATAAGGGCACTGCTTCCCGCCGTTCTGCCCGCCGGCAGGAACGCCGGCAGTCTGACCGAGGACGGCGCAAAGCTCATAGGCGGCGTCTTCCCAGTCGGCACTCCCTTCGTCCCGTGCGAGGGCGACGCGGGTACCGGCATGGTGGCGACCAACGCCGTCGCACCGAGGACGGGCAACGTCTCCGCCGGTACGTCCATTTTTGCAATGATCGTGCTTGAGCGTGCGCTTAAAAAGGTGTATCAGGAAATAGACATGGTGACGACCCCTGCGGGCGCGCCCGTGGCAATGGTCCACTGCAACAACTGCACCCGCGACATGAACGCATGGGCGGAGCTCTTCCGCGAGACAGCCGCCCTGTTCGGCGCGGATGTCTCCACGGGTGAGCTGTTCACAAAGCTCTATTTCAAGAGCCTTGAGGGCGATGCGGACTGCGGCGGCATCACCGTGTTCAACTACCTTGCCGGCGAGGGCATTACCCACATCGACGAGGGCAGACCCATGGTCATAAGAAACGCGGACAGCAGATTCAGCCTTGCCAACTTCATGCGCGCACAGCTCTATTCCTCGATGGCGACGATGAAGCTCGGCATGGACATTCTTGCGGATGAGAACGTTGTTATCGACTCTCTCACCGGTCACGGCGGTCTGTTCAAGACTCCCGGCGTAGGTCAGCGCTATATGGCGGCGGCTGTCGGCGCGCCCATTACCTGCACGGAGACCGCCGGTGAGGGCGGCCCGTACGGCATGGCGCTGCTGGCGGCGTATTCGCAGTATGCGGATGAGCCGCTCGAAAGCTTCCTGCGCGAAAAAGTCTTTGCAGATGCGCGTTCCGTCACGCTCGCCCCCGACGCCGCCGACGCCGAAGGCTTCAATGCCTTCCTCGAAAAATACCGGCGCGGTCTGAACGTGGAGCGTTCCGCGGTGGAAAACCTGTAACGGCTGCCTGATTACAGTATCATAATGTCAGAACCACCCGTCCTCCGGCCGTGCGCCGGGGACGGGTGGTGAAACTGTCAAAAAAGCCGCGCAGAGTTTTTGGCCCGCAGGCAAAAATAGTTTTAATCATTTTCTCCGGCGGCGTGTACGTCGGAGAAAATTCTTCTCACGTAGCGAGTGTCGAATTGTTCGCCTGCCGCGAACAACCGAGGCACAAAGCGCAGTACAGCCTTTTTGTCAAAGAAGCTTGCTTCTTTGGCAAGCTGACCACCGAGCATTTTGAACGCGTTCAAAATGCTGTTGCCGAGAGCCTTGATATCTCAGGGCTCTCGGCGGCGCTTTATCCAATTTGAGGCGGGCCTTGCCCCCTCAAGCTCCCCCGCTGCTCTGTTATCTGACTTTATTACATAGTTTTTTGACAGTCTGCCTATATATTAATGGCTATACCCTTTTTAACTTTTTACCGCGCCGCCGCCTGCCTGCGTCTGAGCGAAAGGTGGTCGGCGATCATGGCGATGAACTCGCTGTTGGTGGGCTTGCCTTTCATTTCGGATACCGTGTAGCCGAAAAAGCGCTGAAGCGTTTCCACATCTCCCCTGTCCCATGCGACTTCTATCGCATGGCGTATGGCGCGTTCAACTCTCGACGGCGTAGTGTTGAATTTTTTCGCGACCTGCGGGTAGAGCGCCTTTGTGACCGCGTTTATCATGTCCATATCGTTTATGGTAAGTATAATCGCCTCGCGCAGGTACTGATAGCCCTTGATATGTGCGGGTACGCCTATCTCGTGGATGATATCGGTGACAACCGATTCAAGGCTGTTGCGGCTCTGCATCTGGGGCGTATAATAGCGGCAGTCATATCCCGCTCCCAGCTCAGGCGTGTTATCCCTGCCCACGACCTGGCGGATGCGGGCGAAAAGTGCGGCAGGCTCGCAGGGCTTCGGCAGAAAGTAATCTGCGCCGTGCTCAGAGCAGTCCGTCACCACCTGACTGTTGAAAAATCCGGAAACAATTATCACCTTCGGCGCCGTCCCCGTTTCGGGAATCCGGCGGAGTACCTCCAGCCCGTCTATCCTCGGCAGCACCAGCTCAAGCAATACAACATCCGGCTTCTTTTCGGCTATGCCGCTCAGCGCTTCCTGTCCGTCGGATGCCGTTCCGACAAGCTCCATATCCTTTTCATCCCTTATAATTCCGGACAGAAGCTTGAGATAATCGGGGTTTGCATCCGCTGCAAAAATTCGTGTCTTGGTTTCCATAACATTTCCCTCCTGGTATGCGATATAAAAAACAAATATAAATTATTTTTTTCGATTTCATCGTTACCTCGCAATAAATTTACCATAGTTGGAACTTTTACGACAACAGATTTATGTCGAAGGTTGCAGAAAACTCGTTGACATAATATTACATGTTTTTACAAGGTGCAACAACTTTTTGCAGAATTTTTAAATTTTTTTGAACAAGCGTGTCGAAAATTGTCGAATGTTTTTGCCAAAAAAATTACGGCTCGCCGTAGAGCAGGGTGAAGCTTTCGTAATGGTCGTCGGTATAGTATATAAGTCCGTCGTTCGAGAAAACTATGCGCTTTGCGCCTCTCGACTTTGCCCCCAGCGTGTCGATATCGCACTCTGTATAGCTTCTCCCCCTGGCTTTCGGCAGAAGCCCCTCGCGGTTGCCGAAGCGGTCGCCGCCGATGCACATCCCGGGGCAGTATTTTTCAAGGCTTCCGCCTGTCCAGCCCTCATCCTGCGCCTCGCTTTTCGTTATATAATTATACGGCAGATGCCCGAAGGTCTTTATGTACAGCGCAACGTCGTCCTTGGAGTCGTATACTCCGTTCTCGTCAGGCTCCTCTTCCCCGCCGCCGTTCCGTTCATCGCCGCCTGAAAGATCAGCGCCGTCGGAATGTGCGGCAAGCGTCTGCCGTGCGGAGTCTCCGGCGTCCGCTCCGGTGACAAAGATCGCAGTCGGTCCATCCGCCCCGCCGATTATTCCTATGTCTGCCGGGTCCGAGCCGACGCCGAGCAGCCTGAACGCCGCCAGCAGCGCCAGCAGAAGCACCGGTAGTATCACTATGAGTTTTTTCTTCATATTCTTCTCCTTTTTTCGGGATTTCAGAAATAATATATCATAACCGCTGCGAAAAAAGAAGCGTTATCGGCGCGATATTGTTTATTTGTGTTGACAAGCGGCAAAAAAATGCTATAATTGTCCTCGACAATTAAACACCTTATCAAGAGTGGTGGAGGGAACGGCCCTGTGAAGCCCGGCAACCTGCGTGAGCGCAAGGTGCCAAATCCGGCGGTGAAACGAAAGATGAGGCTCCTATGCAGAAATATTTCTCCGTCGTCAGGACGGAGTTTTTTTGCTTTCGGCACATCGGAAAGGACATTTATGAACAAGCATTATCTGTTTACATCAGAATCAGTTACCGAGGGACATCCCGACAAGATCTGCGACCAGATCTCCGACGCGGTGCTGGACGCTATTCTGGCGGAGGACCCCAACGGCAGAGTAGCCTGCGAGACTACCGCTTCCACGGGTCTTCTGCACATCATGGGCGAGATCAGCACAAGCTGCTATGTGGACATCTCCAAAATCGCCCGCGAGGTCGTGCGCGAGATAGGCTATGACCGGTCAAAATACGGCTTTGACTGCGACACCTGCGGCATTATCGTCAACATCGACGAGCAGTCCGGCGATATCGCGCTGGGGGTTGATAAATCCCTTGAGAACAAGAGCGGCGCGGACAGCGAGCTTCAGAACGGCGCGGGCGACCAGGGTATGATGTTCGGCTATGCTTGCGACGAAACGCCGGAGCTTATGCCGCTGCCCATTTCGCTTGCGCATAAGCTTGCAAAGCGGCTTGCCGACGTAAGGAAGCAGAAGCTTGTCGATTATCTGCGTCCCGACGGCAAAACGCAGGTGACCGTGGAATACGACGAAAACCGCAGACCCCTGCGCGTGGACACCGTCGTCATCTCCACTCAGCACGCCCCTGACGCCGCGCTTGATACGATACGCGCCGACATGATAGAGCTGGTCATAAAGCCCGTTATCCCCGCTGAGCTTCTGGACGAAAACACAAAGTACTTTGTCAACCCCACCGGGCGCTTCGTTATCGGCGGCCCTCAGGGCGACTCCGGACTTACAGGGCGCAAGATAATCGTTGACACCTACGGCGGCTCCGCCCCGCACGGCGGCGGCGCCTTCTCCGGCAAGGACCCCACAAAGGTCGACCGCTCCGCGGCCTACATGGCGCGCTACATTGCAAAGAACGTCGTCGCGGCAAAGCTTGCCTCCCGCTGTCAGGTTCAGCTTGCGTATGCGATAGGCGTTGCGAACCCCGTTTCCGTGCTTGTCGAAACATTCGGCACCGGCAAGGTTGACGATTTTGCGCTTGCCGAGGCCGTGAGCAAGGTGTTCGATATGCGCCCCACCGCCATAATCCGTGAGCTTGACCTCAGAAAGCCCATCTACCGCCGGCTTGCCGCCTACGGTCATATGGGGCGTGAGGAGCTTGGCGTCAGGTGGGAGCGGACGGACAAGGTTGACGCGCTTCTCAGCGCACTCAGATAATCAGACAATAACCGTTTTTCCGGTTTTGAAGAGATAAAAGGAGAAAACAGAAATGAAAAAAACACCCGTGACAACTATCGTCGCCATCGGCATCGGCGCGGCGCTGTTCTTTGTACTCGGCCGTTTCGTATCCATCCCCAGCCCCGTTCCCAACACCAACATTTCCATTCAGTACGGTCTTCTCGCATTCATGGCGGTTCTTTTCGGACCCGTCGCCGGTCTTCTCATCGGCTTCATAGGCCATGCCCTCATTGACTTCAGCTACGGCTGGGGCGTATGGTGGAGCTGGGTCGTCACCTCCGGCGTATTCGGCGTACTCGTCGGTCTTACCGGGAAGAAGATCGCTCTTTCCGACGGCGTTTTCGCCAGGAAGGATATCGTCAGATTCAATCTCTCTCAGGTCATAAGCCACATCATCTGCTGGGCGCTTGTCGCTCCCGTGCTTGACATCATCATCTATGCCGAGCCTGCCAAAAAGGTCTTCGTTCAGGGGCTTGTGTCCGCCGCCTCCAACAGCGTCACCACCGCGGTCATCGGCACGCTCCTCTGCCTCGCTTACGCATCCGCAAAGCCAAAAAAAGGCAGCCTCAAGGAGGAAGAATAAGTAAGGGGGAGACTTCCCCGTTCGGTCTGTATCGGTGCTGCAAGATGAAAAAACATTTTGCAGCACGGTTTTTATGAAATGCTGAATACAGGGTGCAGCCGCTGTATTCTGTGTTGAGCATTTCATTTTTCGGAGAAATATATGAACGATATTGTTGTTGAATTCAATAACTTCGGCTTTCAATACAACGCCCAGTCGAAGCCGACGCTGTATGATATCAACCTGACCGTGCGCAGAGGCGAGAAGGTGCTTATCGCCGGACCGTCCGGCTGCGGCAAATCCACCCTTGCCCACTGCATCAACGGGCTTATCCCGTTTTCGTTTGCCGGTGAAATGACCGGCAGCGCCGCCGTCTGCGGCAAGGAGACGCGTGAGCAGGGAATATTTGAGCTTTCGCATCATGTCGGGACGGTTCTTCAGGATTCCGACGGGCAGTTTATCGGACTTACGGTAGCGGAGGATATCGCATTCGCGCTTGAAAACGACTGCGTAGGCGAGCCGGAGCTGCATGAGCGCGTACTCGGCGCGGCAAAGGCGGTCGGCATAGACTCTCTCCTGCACCATTCGCCGGCGGAGCTTTCCGGCGGGCAGAAGCAGCGTGTCTCCATAGCGGGCGTAATGGCGGATAACGTGGACGTCTTTCTTTTTGACGAGCCGCTTGCAAACCTTGACCCCGCCGCCGGAAAGCAGGCGATAGAGCTTATTGACGATATCCAACGCTCAACGGGCGCGGCGGTCATTATAATTGAACACCGGCTTGAGGACGTGCTGCACCGCCATGTTGACAGGGTCGTACTCATGGACGCGGGGCGCATCGTTTCCGATTGCCCGCCAGAGGAGCTTTTGTCCGCCGGCAGCCTTACGGCGCATGGGATACGCGAACCGCTGTATATAACCGCGCTCAGATACGCCGGTGTGGAAATACGTCCGGAAATGGCTCCGCATTGCCTTGATACGCTGCGCCTTTCCGGCAATGACAAGGCGGCGGTCCGCTCATGGTTCAGGCGCACGCCCCCCGCGCCGCCGCAGCCGCAGGGCGAGACGCTTCTTGAATGTGAAGACCTCACCTTCGCCTACCCCAACGGCTTTCAGGCAATAAACGGCGTTTCGGTGCGCTTCGCCGCCGGTGAGCTTATTGCGGTAGTCGGGACGAACGGTGCGGGAAAATCCACCTTTTCAAAGCTTCTGTGCGGTTTTGAGCGCGAGCAGGCCGGAAAGCTCATACTGAACGGCGAGGATATGGCGGCGCTTTCCATCAAGGAGCGCGCCGACAGGATCGGCTACGTGATGCAGAATCCGAACCAGATGATATCCAAGGTCATGATAAAGGACGAGGTGGCTCTCGGGCTTGTCACAAGGGGCGTCGGCGCGGAGGAGATCGAGCGGCGCTGTGAGAAGGCGCTGAAGATATGCGGACTGTGGCAGTTCAGGAATTGGCCGATATCGGCGCTGAGCTACGGTCAGAAAAAGCGCGTGACCATCGCCGCGATACTTGTGCTTGAGCCGGAGATAATAATTCTCGACGAGCCGACCGCCGGTCAGGATTACCGCAGATACACCGAAATAATGGAGTTTCTTACAGAGCTTAACCGCCGCGGCATGACCGTGATCATGATAACCCACGATATGCACCTTATGCTTGAATATGCCCGCAGGGCGCTTGTGTTCTCGGGCGGCAGGATAATCTGCGACGGAAGCTCCGCGGATATTCTTACCGACCCCGCCGTGATCTCCGCGGCAAGTCTCAAGGAGACCTCGCTCTATACGCTTGCGCTCCTCTGCGGCATTGACGATCCGACGGAATTTGTACGGCGGTTTATAGATTTCGAGAGGGAGGCGCGAAAAAATGAGAAACATATTTAACTATGTTGACCGCCCCTCCCCCATACATTCGCTCACCGGCGCGACCAAGCTTGTCTGTCTTGTGCTGTGGAGCCTTGCGGCAATGCTGACATACGACACGCGTTTTCTCATGGTTCTGCCGCTGATCAGCTTTGCGCTTTTCGCCGTGTCGAAGATAAAGCTTGGCGACGTGTCGTTCATGCTCGGCTTCACGGCGGTTTTCCTCCTGCTGAACAATGTGATGATATACATTTTCTCTCCCCGCCACGGGGTAGAGCTGTACGGGGCGGAGAGTGTGCTTCTGGGCAGCGGGCGCTATGCGCTGACGGCGCAGCAGCTTTTCTATCATTTTAATCTGCTGCTTAAATATCTGAGCACGATACCCATAGTCCTGCTTTTTGTATGCACCACCAACCCCAGCGAATTTGCCGCTTCTCTCAACCGTATCGGCGTCAGATACACCGTTGCGTACTCCGTTGCGCTCGCCCTGCGCTATATCCCCGATATCCAGCGGGAGTACCGCAGCATTTCACAGTCCCAGCAGGCAAGAGGCATAGAGATGAGCAAAAAGGAATCCCTTGTAAAGCGCCTTAAAAGCGCCGGAACGATAATTATCCCGCTCATTCTTTCGAGTATGGACAGGATAGAGCTTATCTCCAACGCGATGGAGCTGCGCGGCTTCGGCAAGGGCAAGAAGCGCACATGGTACATGGGCAGAAAATTTAACATTGCGGACATCTCGGCAATGGCTTTCTGTGCTATACTGTTGTTTATTGCGCTGTATCTCAACAAACTCAACGGCGGAAGGTTTTATAATCCCTTCCTTTGACCGCCGTAGCGATAAAGGACGATAGGCAAATGTTATTCAACTCCTACATATTTATATTCCTGTTCCTGCCGCTTTGCCTCGCCGGGTATTTTATCATCAACCGCTTCGGGAAAAAACGGCTTGCCCTTGCGTATCTTTTGGGAATGTCCCTGTGGTTCTACGGGGCGAACACGCCTGTCTATCTGCTGCTCATAGTTTCAAGCATACTTGTGAACTACGGCTTTTATATGCTGTCAAAACGGCTCTCCGGCGGCATACGCACGGCGGCGAAGGCTGCCGCGGTCGCGCTCAATCTGGGCATACTGTTCTATTTCAAATATTATGATTTCTTTATCTCCACCGTAAATTCGCTTTTCGGATGCGATTGGACGTTGAAGCATATCATTCTCCCTCTCGGCATCAGCTTTTTCACTTTCCAGCAGGTCTCCTTTGTCGCGGACGCGTTCAACGGTGAAGTGCCTGACTACGGTCTTCTTGAGTACGCCTGCTTTGTGACGTATTTTCCGCAGCTTGTGGCAGGACCCATCGTCACTCATGACGAGCTTGTCCCGCAGCTTCTTGACGACGGCAAAAAGCGCTTTGATTGGGAAAATTTTGCGCGCGGCGTGTATATTTTCGCAATGGGTCTCGGCAAAAAGGTCCTTATCGCGGACAGTCTCAGCAGAGTGGTCGCCGCGGGCTTTGTCTTTCCCACGCCGCTGCTTGACAGTCTCGGCTGCTTTATAGTCATGCTTGCCTTTTCTCTTCAGCTGTATTTTGATTTCAGCGGATACAGCGACATGGCGATAGGTCTGGGAAAAATGTTCAATATCGACCTGCCGCAGAACTTCAACTCCCCCTATAAGGCCGAAAACGTCGTCGCGTTCTGGCGTGACTGGCACATCACGCTCTCGCGCTTCTTCACAAAGTACGTGTATTTCCCGCTCGGCGGAAGCAGAAAGGGTCTTGCGCGTACATATCTGAACGTCTTTATCGTTTTTCTGCTCAGCGGTCTGTGGCACGGGGCGAACTGGACGTTCATCATCTGGGGCATGATGCACGGCGCGGCGCAGATCGTCTACCGCGTCGGGAGGAAATTCTTTGACCGGCTCCCCAAGGCCGTCGGGCGCACCGTCACGTTCCTTTTTATCAGTCTGTGCCTTGTCGTGTTCCGGGCGGACAGCGTTTCGCAGGGCTTTGCGATAATCGGGCGTATTTTCGAGTTTGACTTTTCCGCGGGCATTTCCTCCCTCGGTTACTGCTTCGATTTTTCCGAGCTGCGCCATGTGCTCTCGCTCATCCCCGCCGTCGGGGGCTATCTTGCCCGCCCTCTGCCGCTGCTGCTTATTTTCCTCGCCGGTATACTCTATATCACGCAGTTCACACCGAACGCCTATGAGCGGATGCAGCGGATGAAGCCGAACGCGGTAAATCTCATCGCTTCTGCCGCGCTGATATTCTGGTGCGCGATATCCTTCGGGAAAGTCAGCGAATTTCTGTATTTCAATTTCTGAGAGGAGGCAGGTGCCGTGAATTACAAAAAATGGAGTATCTTCTTCCTTATATTGTTCCTCTCTGCGGTGCTGATAATGGGTACGCTGACTGCGGTTATTGACCCGTTTTTCCACTATCACAAACCCCTGCCCTTTTTGCAGTACGAGATAGATTACGAGCGCTACCAGAATGACGGCATTGTAAAGCACTTCGATTATGACACGCTGATAACCGGCAACTCCATGTCGGAGAACTTCAAAGCCTCCGAGTGCGACGCGCTTTTCGGCGCGGAAACGGTGAAAGCCGCATTCTCCGGCGCAAGCCCCAAGGAGCTTGATATGAACAACCGCGCCGCCGTAAAAGCGAACCCGTCGCTTAAGCGTATCATAATGAACCTCGATTGGAGCAACTTCACAAAGGACAAGGATTATATGAGCTATGACGCCGACGATTATCCGGACTATCTTTATAACTCCGATCCCTTTGACGACGTGAAATATCTCCTCAACAAAAACATCTTCGGCGACGTGCTCAGAACCGTGAGCTACACTCTCTCCGGCGGCAAGACCACGACCATGGACGAATACGCCTTCTGGCACGACGATCCGGATACCGTATACGGCTGGGATGCGATATGCGCGCAGTACGAGCCGAATTGGTATCACGACGACCTTGCGGTTTTTGACGCTGAGCAGTATGAGCTTCTGCGCGGCAATCTTGAGCAGAACGTCATTGCCCTCGCCCGCGAAAACCCGCAGATAGACTTTTATCTGTTCATGCCGCCTTACAGTATGTTCTTCTGGGCGAAGATGTACAACGTGCGTGAGCTTGAGTTTCAGCTTGACGCGCAGCAGGCGGCGATCGGGCTGCTGCTTGAGTGCGGCAACATCCGCCTTTTCTCCTTCATCGACGAGTTTGAGCTTGCGCAGGATTACGCCCGCTATAAGGACTATATACACTATGACGCCGGTGTAAACTCATGGATGCTTGAATGTATGGCGGATAACACGCACCGCCTCACTGCGGACAACTATATGCAGTATCTCGACCGGTGCAGGGAATTTTATCTTAATTACGACTACGAAAGTCTTCTTGACAGGATATACTCATAAAAACAGCTCGAATTTGCCGGAAAACGCAAATTCGAGCTTGACAATTATACGCGCTTATGTTATTCTGTCATGGCGTTCCAAAGACAGCAGGTGGAATCCGTTCCGTAAATCCTGCCGAGGACATCAACAATTTATATGATTGTTTATGTTCCTTCGCGTCTTCTGATGCGGGGGTTTTCTTTTTGGACGTGACCACGTTTACGGAGGTGAAATCACACATGCCAAACGCAAAGGTTCTTAGCGAAAAGCAGGCAATAGTCGCTGCACTGTCCGAGCGTATCAAGAACGCAAGTTCCGGTCTTCTGGTTGACTACCGTGGCATCACGGTCGCAGAGGATACCGCACTTCGTGCTGAGCTGCGCAAGGAAGGCGTAGAGTATTCTGTTGTCAAGAACACCCTTACCAGAAAGGCTCTGGACAACCTCGGAATGAATGAACTTGACTCTCATCTCGAAGGCACCACCTCTCTGGCAACCGCAGAGAATGACCCCATCGCTCCTTTCCGTATCATCAACGATTACAGCAAGAAGCTGGGCGACCGTTTCAACGTTAAGGCTGCATTCCTGGAAGGTCAGGTTCTGAGCATGGCAGACATCGAGTCTCTGTCTACTCTGACTTCCAAGAACGACCTGTACGGAAAACTGGCCGGTTCTCTTAATGCAATCATCGCAGGCCTCGCAGTCAGCCTTGGTGAGGTTCTGGCACAGAAGGGCGGCTCTCTTGACGAGGCACCCGCAGAGGCGGCAGAGTAATCTGCAACACACAATTATATTTGGAGGATAATTAATTATGGCAAGCGAAAAAAGCGTAGCTATTCTTGAAGAGATCAAGGCTCTGTCCGTTCTGGAGCTCAAGGATCTGATCGACGGCATCTGCGAGACCTTCGGCGTTTCCGCAGTTGCAGCAGCAGCCGGCCCCGCAGTTGCTCAGGAAGCAGTTGCCGAGAAGACCGAGTTTGACGTTGTTATGACCGCATTCGGCGCAGAAAAGATCAAGGTCATCAAGGAAGTCCGCGGCATCACCGGTATGGGTCTTGCTGAGGCAAAGGCTCTTGTTGAAGGCGTTCCCGCAAAGATCAAGGAAGGCGTCTCCAAGGAAGATGCAGAAGCTCTCAAGGCACAGCTCGAAGCTGTCGGCGCAACCGTCGAACTCAAGTAATTATAAGCTTATTCAAAACCACTCTCCGCTTGCCGGAGGGTGGTTTTTTGACAGTCTGCAACAAAACCCCCGCCGGACGGTTGTCCGGCGGGGGTTTTCCGTTTTTGTCCTTGTTTCCGGCAGCAGTGCAAAAACGATGTATTAAATATGCCATTTTTATGCAATGCATCGTTTTTGCTCACAAAACGTTGCTTTTTTGTTCCCAACCGTTTATTATTGTCTCAATACTCTGAGAAGGGGCGCACTTTTAATGGGAGCAATACCTTACGATATACAAAACATCCTTGATATACCGCTTTGGGAAAAGGTGCAGGATTGGCTGGCAAAGCTTACCGGAACCGCCATTATCTGTATCGACTATAAAGGCACCCCTGTTACAAAGCACAGTGAGCGCACGGAGTTTTGCAGCATAATACGGGAAAACCCCATTTCCCGCAAGCGCTGCTACCGCTGCGATGCTCTGGCGGGGCTTGAGGCCGTGCGCATGGGGCGGCCGTATATTTACCTGTGCCATTGCGGCATTGTGGATGTGGCCGTGCCTGTCATGGTCGGTGAAAAATACCTCGGCGCAGTCATGTTCGGTCAGGTCAGGCTCAGCAATAAGGACGCAGAAAAAGCCGTTCGCCTTGTTAATGAAATAAGCTCTTTTCAGGCAGAGGAAGCGGCGGCGCGGAAAAATCTGTTGGAAAAATATAGCCGTCTGCCTGAGATGGAGTATGAACGCATTGTAGAAATTGCCGAGCTAATAAATTCGATCGTGCAGTATACCGTGGACAGGTATGTAAAAAGCCGCAACAATGATGAAACATACAGGTGGCTTCTTAACATGGAATCAGAGCGCACAAACGACAGCGCACAGATCCAGGAACTGAAATCGCCGCTTCTCCCCGCTTCCCCGCGGGATGAAGCCCTGCCCGTAAAGCCGAGCAGCGTTATATATCCTGCCGTCGCGTATATACACAGCCACCTGCGGGATGATGTTTCCATGAAAGAGATGGCCGATCTATGCCATCTCAGCCCAAGCTATTTTTCCCGCCGTTTTAGTCAGGAAATCGGTGAAAATTTCGTAAATTACATTAACCGACGCAAAATTGAACTGGCGAAAGAGCTGCTGCGCGGAACGAGCAAAAGCATTTCCCAGATCTCCGTTGAGGCAGGCTTCCAGAACACCGGAAATTTCATCGCCGTGTTCAAGCGTATAGAGGGTGTGACGCCGTCGCTGTACCGTCAGTATCTTTTCAAATGAGCTTTTCATAATTTTTTAGGGCAGATCGGTCGAGCCGTTCTGCTCTTTTCATTTTGTGTGATTTATACAAAAACCGCGCAGAAAGTTTGTAAAAGTTAATAATTAGGCAATTGCAAATGTCAAAAAACGCAAAAAGCGCAAAAAAAGAGAACAAAAACCATGAATAAGACAGCAAAAGTCCTGATTGATTTTTTGTGCAATTACGCTATTTTATTAAGTGAAAGTGATGGGATAAGGTTAAAAATTCCGTCAAAACACACAATGAAAAAAGAAAGGAACAAAAGAGATGTTGTTTAAAGACAAAAAATCTTGCAAAAGGTTTGCAGCAATCTGCATAGCGGTCATTCTGCTTGCAAGCTTTTTTGCACAGATGGTTTCTACAAACGGCGGAAAAATCAAAATAGAAACTATCCGCGTTGATGCAAGAGGTGCAGAGCTGGTCGGCGATCTGTATTATCCCGCCGGCACCTCTGACAGGGATAAGCTGCCTGCAATTGTCGTCACTCACGGTGCAGGGGTAACAAAGAATAATTACCGCAGCTTTGCGGAAGAACTTTCCCGCCGGAAATTTGTCGTTTTTTGTGTCAACGGCTATGGCACCGGTCTTAGTGAATTCCCGAAATACGACGAAAACAATATGGGCGTAGACGAATACAACACATGGACTACACCCAGCGGCATCCTTGACGCGGTAAACTTTGTGCGCACTCTTACGTTTGTTGATCAGGAGCGCATCGGTATTGCAGGTCACTCACAGGGTTCCCGCAGAGCGGGCTATTCCGCTGTCATAGACTGCGGCTATCTCACACTCAACGATATGCTCATAAACGTCCTGTATGATCGTTTCGGGCAGACTTTCTCAGAGGTTGAAATAGCCATGAACGCAGATAAGCTTGCGGCTGACAGGCTCTCCGAGGAAGAAATGGCATTATATAATTACATCAAGGCAGAGGTCGAAAAGGAATACAATTCCAAGATACTCGCTGTCTGCATTATCGGAGGCACAGCCTCAAACTGCGGTCCCATGAAAGCCGTAGATGTTGCCGGACATGAGGTCATGCGCAACTGTCAGGTCAACGAAGGACTTATCGGCGGCGATTTTGACAGTGGAATAGCAGCGTTCAGATTCGACGCAGCAAATCAAGATTGCTGGCATGTAGACGGAGATATACAACTCGACACATGGTACCGCATTGACGATGTCTCCTCCGCAAGCACAGTGCTCGGCGACTTCAACGCCATTGACATCACCGACAGTGAAGACCTTCAGAAGGCAATAAAATCCCGCACGACCAGACTTATTGTTCTGAATCCTGAAACCCACAGCAAAGAATTCTTTTCTGCTCAGACCGCGGCAGAGGTCAGCAGATACTTTGAGCAGGTGTTTGCATATAACGGCGGTGAACTGGGCGATGCTTCCGCTTCACCAATTCCCGCAGCAAAAACGAAATTTGTCGCCCGTGAGCTCCTTAATGCGGTCGCAATGTTCGGCATGATCGCGCTTCTTTTCCCGACAGCATACCTTCTTGTCAACACCGAATTCTTCTCCGGCTGCATCGGGAAGAATGAAGTCAATACGACCGATTACGGCAAGAAGCGCTTTTGGGTCTGTGCCGCCGTAGGCGTCGTCTCCAGCTTTGCGGCTATCTACTACATCAACACTATTTTTGCTCCCGGTCTTCCCTCTCCCAAATTCTGGCCGCTTTTCCCGAGCTGGTGGCTGACACTTATATACCTTGCGGTTGTTGCGGTATTTTCCGCTGTTGAAATAATAGTTTTCAACGCAATCGACAAGAAAAAGTACGGCAAATCCTTTATCGGCAGTGTGAATTTCAAGCTTGGCATCGTCAACGTACTCAAGTCCGTGCTCCTCGGATGCATTCTCACCGCGGTTGCTTATATGAGCCTTACGGTTGTTCTCTACCTCTTTAACCAGGATTACAGACTTTGGATGATTGCATTTGAAGAAATGAAGGTTGAGCATTGGCTTTACGTGTGGCGCTTTGCAATACTTCTCTTCCCGCTGTATGTTATCTGCGGCATTGCTCTCAATTACTCCGGCAATGGCAAGATTTCCGGATGGAAGTCAGTGCTTGCGGATGTAGTTTCCAATTCTCTCGGCGTTTGGGTTCTTTTAATAGTCAGCACTGTCATTCTTTACAGAACCGGAAATTCCATCAGCAACTGGACATCCAGCTATGGCTTTATCTTCTTTGTTCCTATCACGATCGTCGTTTCAAAGCTCATGTATAAGGTAACCAGAAGCGTATGGCTTGGCGCAGCGGTCAATTCCCTTCTTATCGCATGGATGATGGTTTGCACGATAGGTTACAACACCTACGTCGCTCAGTCCTGGTTCAGCAACTTCTTTAACATCTGATATTACCCGATTTTCAAAAAAGAGCCGCCGCAAATGCGGCGGCTCTTTTTTACCCACGACATAAAAGGAGACCGTGCATGAAATATATTATGTCGCTCGACCAGGGCACCACAAGCTCACGCTGCATACTCTTTGACAGGTCCGGCAATATATGCGCCAGTGAGCAAAAGGAATTCCGCCAGATTTTCCCCAAACCCGGCTGGGTCGAGCATGATGCGCTTGATATATGGTATACCACGCTTGAGGTCAGCCGCACCGCCATGCAGAAGCTCGGCGTTACGGCAGACGATATAGCCGCCATCGGCATCACAAACCAGCGCGAAACCACCGTTATCTGGGACAGGGAAACAGGAGAACCCATATATAACGCCATCGTATGGCAGTGCCGCCGCACATCCGATATCATTGATTCTCTTGTCCGTTCCGGAAAAACGGATATCATACGGGCAAAAACGGGTCTTGTGCCTGACGCCTATTTTTCAGGCAGCAAAATAAAGTGGCTGCTGGATAACGTCCCCGGTGCCAGAGCGCGCGCCGAAGCGGGACGGCTGCTTTTCGGCACCATCGACACATGGCTTATATGGAAGCTCACCGGCGGCAAGGTTCACGTCACCGACTACACCAACGCAAGCCGCACCATGCTTTTTAACATACATACTCTCCGTTGGGACGAGGAGCTTCTCTCGCTGCTTGACATTCCGCAGAGCCTTCTGCCGGATGTAAGGCCCTCCAGCCACCTCTACGGGCTTTCCGAGTTTGAGCTTTACGGCGGAGAGATCCCCATTGCAGGCGCTGCGGGCGATCAGCAGTGCGCTCTTTTCGGCCAGTGCTGTTTTGAACCTGGTCAGATGAAGAACACCTACGGCACAGGCTGTTTCCTTCTCATGAACACCGGCGCTGAACCGATTGAAAGCAAAAACGGTCTTATAACCACGATCGCAGCCTCCTGCGGAGACAAGGTGAGCTACGCTCTGGAAGGAAGCATCTTTATAGCGGGTGCGGCAATACAATGGCTGCGCGACGAGCTTAACGTCATCGCTGCGGCTTCGGAAAGCGAATCCTTTGCCAGAAGCGTACCGGACACTGCCGGCGCTTATGTTGTTCCCGCATTCACCGGGCTTGGCGCGCCCTATTGGAATCAGCGGGCAAGAGGCGTCGTTACGGGAATAACCCGCGGTTTTTCAAGGGCGCATCTTGTCAGGGCAACCCTTGAATCTCTTGCATATCAGACATATGATATTGCAAAAGCCATGGAGAATGACGCCGGAAGACGCATATCCGAGCTTAACGTGGACGGCGGCGCCTGCGCAAACGATTTTCTTATGCAGTTTCAGTCCGACCTTATCGGATGCAGCGTATGCCGCCCGGACTGCATAGAAACCACGGCTCTCGGCGCGGCATACCTTGCGGGGCTTGCCGTCGGATATTGGGAAAGCCCGGAGGACATACGTTCCAACTGGTCGGTCAACCGGAAGTTCGTGCCGGCAATGCCGGCGGAAACACGGATGAAACTTCTTAAAGGCTGGCAGAGAGCCGTCAGATGCGCCCTGCTCTGCGGCGAGGACGAGGAATGAACTATGTTTTGCAGCAAGGCAGTTCCTGAAGTCTCCCTGCCAAAAGGATATATACATACAATAACCGGAGCGCCTTCAAAGCATTCCGGTTATTGTATTATTCCCTTTACCGTTCTTTTTCCTGCTGTGCGTTATACCTGTCGAAAAATTCAACAAAGCAGTTGAAAAGCTCTTTTGTTCTGCCGTGAAGCCCCGTTTCCTTGTTGTAATACGCGCATACATAGTCGGAATCGGGCATGTACGGCAGCGGGAAAATGTCCACACGCCGCAGATAATCCTGCTGCACGTCCTCATCGAGCATATCCCAGAAAAGCTTCGCGTAGATCAGCACGCCAAGCCCGCCGTTGCAGAGCTGGAAAGCGTTTTCCACGTTCGTAAGCTCACAGACGAATTTCGGGCTAATGTCGTAATATTTGAGATAGCTGTTGAGCGCCCGCCCGCCCGAGGACAGGCGCGGTATCTTTATAAACGGCGCTGACGCAAAGAAGCTCAGATCCGCCCCGCCGGAAAATTCTTCCTTCTTCGCTTCATAGCCTTCCCCCGCGAGCTCCCTCATTACCCTTTTCGGCACGACAAGAATATGCTCCTTCCGGCAGAGGGGGACGCTCTCGTAGTTGTCCGGCGTGCCGCTTATCGAGCCGATAACAAGATCGACCCCGTCGCGGGCGACGGATTTCTGCAATATCTCCGGCGACTCCTCCGACATCTGCAAAAAAGTGTCGGGATAGCTTTCCAGAAACGACGGCAGCACATGCGGCAGCACCGCCCGTGCGACCGTATGCTCTATCCCTATATGCAGCACCTGATTGCTGCCCATGCCGCGGCTGGAATTATCCTCAAACTCCTGCCTGAGCTGCAATATCCGCTTTGCCGTCTGCAAAAAAAGCTTCCCGTCCGTCGTCAGTCCCAGAGGACGGCTGCGCAGGAAAAGCTGCTCTCCCAGCTCCTCCTCAAGCCTTGATATCTGCTTTGAAAGGGACTGCTGCGACATAAACAAGTGCTTTGCCGCGAGAGAAAAGCTCTTCTCCTCGGCGACAGCGATAAAGCTTTTCAGCACGTCAAAATCCATACGAAACACCTCGTTTCTCTGCGCTCAGTATAGCATCCGGCGGCTAATACGTCAAACAGTTGTTATAAATTTCTCAAAAAAGTGTAGTTCCTGCCCTCCGAATCCGGCAAACATCGGCATTTTCGCCTTTTTTGTCGGCTAAATGCACAAAGCCGCCGTTTCTGCGGGCATCACATATGTTGCTTTCGGCGAAATCCAAAAAAACTATTGCATAAATCAACTTTTTGTTGTACTATAAACGCGTAAAGAGCGTAATGCACAAGACCGGAAAGTAGTTTTTCTGCAAGGCTCATATTTCCAATTCGGAGGATCAAAAAAATGAAAAAAATTCTTGCTATGGTTCTTGCGCTGTGCATGGTATTTGCACTTTGCGCAACATCCGCCTTCGCAGCCGACGAGCTGATCTTCACCACCGGCGGCGAAGCAGGTACATATTATGCATTCGGCAGCGTGCTGGCGCAGTATGTTTCCAACAACTCCGACATCTCCGTCACCGCGATAACCGGCAACGGCTCGCAGGCCAACGTGGAGGATATGGATGCCGGCGACGTGCAGCTTGCTTTCTGTCAGTCCGACGTTATGAGCTATGCTTATAACGGGACGAACCTTTTTGAGGATCTCGGCAAAATAGACAGCTTCTCCGTTGTCGCCGCCCTCTATATGGAGCAGGTGCAGATAGTCACCACAAACCCCGACATCAAGACCGTTGCCGACCTCAAGGGCAAATCCGTTTCGATCGGCGCCCGCGGCTCCGGCGTTTACTTCAATGCACTTGACGTTCTCGGCGTTTACGGCATGACCGAGGATGACATCAAGCCCGTTTACCAGAGCTTCGGCGACAGCGCAGAGTCCCTCAAGGACAAGAAGATCGACGCGGCGTTCATCGTTGCGGGCGCTCCCACTACCGCCATCACCGACCTGAGCACCAGCGGTCCCGTTTACCTTGTAAGTATTGACGATGAGCACATCGACGATCTGCTTGCCAAGAGCCCCTACTACACCGCTTACACCGTTCCCGCCGATACCTACGGCATGCCCGAAGATGTGCAGACCGTTGCCGTCGCCGCCGTTGTCCTTGCGCGCAACGACGTATCCGAGGATGCGATCTACACCTTTACCTCTACCATCTTCGATAACATTGACGCCATCGCGGAGCAGCACGGCAAGGGCGCGGAGCTGAGCCTTGAGTTCGCCTCCTCCATCACCGATGTTCCCTATCACCCCGGCGCGGCAAAGTACTTCGCCGAGAAGGGCTTTGATGTAGCATAATTCCCAACTGAACTTAATATTCCGGAACGCGTCCCCCGCGTTCCGGAATATGCGTTTGTTTGACGGAATATGCAAGTGCATCTCCCTGTGAAATACGTTTGCACATTCCGTCACGATTTTTTTATCAAGGAGTCGATATTATGTCGGATAAAGCCAAAAACGATCACATAGACGTAGGAACTGCGGAAGACGTCGAAAAGCTCATGCGCAAGTATGACAAGGAGTCCAACACCCGTATATGGGAGGGGAAGCCCGCCGTCATAGTCCGCACGATCATGGTGATCTTCTCTCTCTACTGCATTTATTCCACGCTTTTCTCCGTCGCCGCCCTCGAAAGAAGACTGACCGCGTTCCTCGCGCTCGTCGTTATCATGGGCTACCTTACATATCCCGCCAGCAAGCACCATGTGCGCCACAACTATATCCCTTGGTACGATATCGTGATCATGATAGTGGGCGCCGCATGTTTTCTCTACTTCTGCCTCGGCTATGACGCGATCATCGCAAAGCTCACAAGCGCGTCCAGAATAAAGCCCTTCCAGATATATATCGGCATTGTCGGCATACTTGTCCTTATGGAGCTGTGCCGCCGCTGCGTCGGTCTGCCGATACTGTGCGTCGTCGGCGTACTGCTTATCTATACCTTCTCCACGGGGCTGAGCGTCAAGAGGCTCATGTACACACTTTTCTACACCACCTCCGGCGTTCTCGGCACCCCCGTACAGGTCTGCGCAAAGTATATCGTCGTGTTCATAATCTTCGGTGCTTTCCTTGAGAGAACGGGTATCGCGGCGTTCTTCATTGACGTTGCGAACGCGCTTGTCGGCGGTTTCTCCGGCGGTCCGGCAAAGGTCGCGGTCATCTCCTCCGCGCTGTGCGGCATGGTTTCCGGCTCCTCCGTCGGCAACACCGTCACCACCGGCTCCGTCACCATACCCATGATGAAAAGAACCGGCTATAAGGGTGAGTTTGCGGGCGCTGTCGAAGCCGCCGCGTCAACGGGCGGCCAGATAATGCCGCCTATCATGGGCGCCGCCGCGTTCCTCATGGCGGAGTATATGAACGTCACCTATGCGGAGGTCGCGCTCCGCGCCATTCTGCCCGCCGTACTCTATTTCACGGGTATCTTCGTCGCCGTGCATCTTGAGGCAAAGAAGCTGGGACTTAAAGGTATCGACAGGTCTGAGCTGCCCAAGCTTTCAAAGCTCTGGAAAAAGCTCTATCTGCTCCTGCCGCTGGTCGTGCTCGTATATCTTGTCACCACCAATACCCGCACCATGCAGTTCTCCGCAAGCATCGCAATACTCTTTGCCATCGTTGTAAGCCTTTTTGACAAGGATAACCGCATCACCTTCAGCAAGCTTCTTGAGGCGCTTGAGGCAGGCGGAAAGAGTACCGTTACCATTGCCGTCGCCTGCTCCATGGCCGGTCTTATCTCCGGCTGCATCACGGCGACCGGTCTTGCCTCCAAGCTCATCTCCGCAGTCGTCAGCATTTCCAGCTCCGTCACAGTGATCGACCCGACGATGGTCGCGCTGTTCCTGACTATGATCTGCTGCATCGTACTCGGCATGGGCGTTCCCACCACAGCAAACTACTGCATCATGGCATCCACCTGTGCGCCCATTCTCATCACCATCGGCGTACCCAAGATTGCGGCGCACTTCTTCGTGTTCTACTTCGGCATCGTCGCTGACATCACGCCTCCCGTTGCGCTTGCGGCTTACGCCGGCTCGGCCATCGCAAAATCCAACCCGATGAAAACGGGCGTCACCGCCACAAAGCTTGCCATCGCCGCGTTTATCGTGCCGTATATATTCTGCATGAACCCCGCAATGCTGCTGGTTGATGTTACCGCGCTCGGCATCGTGCAGATAATCATAACCTCGCTCTGCGGCCTCATAGGCGTCGCGGCGGCGCTCGAGGGTTATCTGTGCGCTCAGATGCACCCCGTCGTGCGCGTCATATCCGCCGTCGGCGGTCTGCTGATGATGGATCCCGGCAGCCTCACGGACATCATTGGCATTGCGCTTCTTGTCGGTGTATTCGTCTGGCAGAAGGTAAAGGAAAAGAAATCCCTCAAAACCGCATAAGCCCAGCACACCATATGCCGCGGAAAACCGCGGCATATTTTATTTGACAGCGGCAAAGCGGCACATTATAATGAGTATAATACTTGTTATATATTTGCAGATGGGGAAAAGATATGAACAGATGGGTCAAAATTGCGCTTGATGTGCTTGCGGGACTGCTTGTAGTCGCGTTGCTGCTGGTTATTATTGCCGTCGGCAAGCTCAGCGCGGCAACAGACGGAAAGGTTTCGTTCCCGTCACTCGTCGCGCAGTTTTTCAGCGGGGACAACCGGCTGCGCGATGTGACGAATATACTGCTTCTTGGCGTGGACAACGACCGCAGCGACGATATGGACTCCCGCGGCAACGCCGACGGGATAATGCTCGTGTCGATAAATCCGAAAACGCGTGAGATCATACTCACCTCCTTTATGCGCGACACCAAGGTCAGCGTGACCCCGTACAAGCGCGACAAGCTCACCCATGTATACCATGACTATGGGATAGAGACATTCAGGGAGGTCTTTGAGAACAATTTCGGCATCCATGTGGATAATTATGCGCTTTTCAGCTATCTCGACATAATCGACATCGTTGATTACCTCGGCGGCGTCGAGGTCGATATCGCCGAGGAGGAGATCCCCGACGCCGAGGCGAAGATCAGGAGCGTGGCCGAGCTCAGGGGGCTTGATTATACGGATTATCTCATCAACTGGTACGGTCCCGGCAGGATAAAGCTCAACGGCGTGCAGGTCGCGGGATATATGCGCATCCGCCCCGCCTACGGCGATTATGACGCCGGCAGGACAGAGCGCGTGAGATACGTGGCAACCCAGCTCATGGAGAAGCTCTATAAGCGGCCGCTGGCCGAGAAGATCGATTTCGCGGCTCTGGCGCTTTCAAAGATAGAAACGGATATGGCTGGGGGCGATATGATCAGATATACCCTCAACACCGGCAAAATAAGGTTCTATGACAGAATATCCGACAGAATACCCATCGACGGCAGCTTTACCTCGCAGAGCGACGGCAACGGCTACTATGCCGTGCCAGATTTTGAGATCAACAACGCCCACCTTCAGGAGTCGATCTATCAGGGCATACATAATTCCGGCGAATAGGCCGGAATAACCGCGGCGGCACGGCTATGTGCCGCCACGTTTTCATTTACAGTTCGTTCACTTGACATTCCGTATGCCTTGGTGTAAAATTTCAATAGGATACATATTGCTCCGTGTCCCGATATGGGATGCGGAGTTTTGCTATTACAGGAGGAGAGTGTATTCATGAAGTACGACGTTATAATAATCGGCGCCGGTCCCGGCGGCATTTTTTCGGCCTATGAGCTTGCAAATTCCGGAAAAGAGTTGAAAATAGGCGTTTTTGAGCTTGGACGCGCACTGGACAAGCGTCGCTGCCCCATCGACGGGGACAAGGTGAAAAGCTGCATCAAATGCCCCGTTTGCAGCATCATGAGCGGCTTCGGCGGCGCGGGCGCTTTCTCCGACGGCAAGTATAACATTACCAACCAATTCGGCGGCACGCTCTTTGAATACGTCGGTCAGAAGAGAGCCATTGAGCTTATGAAGTATGTTGACGAGATCAATCTCCGCTACGGCGGAGAGAACACGAAGCTCTACTCCACCGCCAATACCGAGATAAAGCGCGAATGTCTCAAGAACGGTCTGCATCTGCTGGACGCGCAGGTCCGCCACCTCGGCACGGATATAAACTATGTCGTGCTCGGCAATATCTATGAGGAGCTTAAGAGCAAGGTCGATTTCCATTTCAACACCGCCGTCACGGATATTGAGCGCATCAGCGACGGCTACCGCATCACGGCGGGCGAGGAGAGCTTTGACTGCGAAACGTGCATCGTCTCCGTCGGGCGCAGCGGGAGCAAGTGGATAGAGGGCGTGTGCAGATCCCTCAATATCCCTACCCGCTCCAATCGGGTCGATATAGGCGTCCGGGTTGAGCTTCCCGCGGATACCTTTGCGCATCTCACCGATGAGCTTTACGAGAGCAAGATCGTCTACCGCACGCAGAAATTTGAAGACCTCGTGCGCACCTTCTGCATGA
>ERZ857629.221-NODE-221-length-86770-cov-16.273090_pt1 | contig 86770 bp, 63 predicted proteins | sample MGYA00519700_ERZ857629 | MGnify/ENA primary metagenome ERZ857629 (study PRJEB31778, sample SAMEA3449351) | human gut metagenome | biome: human gut; feature: human-associated habitat; material: faeces | place: United Kingdom | collected 2010/2012 ... | reverse complement strand
CTGGGTTCAGAACGTCGTGAGACAGTTCGGTCTCTATCTATCGTGGGCGTAGGAGTTTTGAGTGGTGCCGTCACTAGTACGAGAGGACCGTGATGGACAGACCTCCGGTTTGCCAGTTGTGCCGCCAGGCGCACCGCTGGGTATCCGAGTCTGGTTAGGATAAGCGCTGAAAGCATCTAAGTGCGAAGCCATCCGCAAGATGAGAACTCCATTGAGGGTCGTTGTAGACGACGACGTAGATAGGCTGCAGGTGTAAAGACGGTGACGTCAAAGCCGAGCAGTACTAATTGCCCGAGACTTTCTTCTCGAGTAGCGATACTTTCAGTTGTTGTACAACTTAACAATAGTTTTGCTTAATCAACGTGTCTAACTTATACGCTTGACGAATTAATAATTAAGAATTAAGAATTACTAATTGTCTTAGGCGAACGAATATTAGGCGGTTATTGCGGCGGTGTCCCACCTCTTCCCATTCCGAACAGAGAAGTTAAGCCCGCTTGCGCCGATGGTACTGCAATGCAATGCGGGAGAGTAGGTGGCTGCCTTCTTTACTTGAGGTCTTCAGAGTCAAACGACTTTGGAGACCTTTTTTTGTGCCCATAGGTGAGTATGCCCTCCGCCTCTATTTTATAGTTTTGACACACCTGACACACACCCTTGTTTAAGAAGTTCCCTTCAGTTGGTGCACTTTAAGGGGGTGCACTTGTCTCAAGTGCACCAACTGATCAATACGTGTACCAACCGAAGCTTGTTTGGTGCAGCAGAGACTGCTGCACCCCCTGATCCTGGTAGATGCCTTCAAATCCTGGTAGATACAACCTGCATCTTCCAGCCTTTAACTACTTCAAAGCCAATTGGCTGCACCGCTGCTGGAAGATATGGTAGATGTTTTCATCTACTTTATTTTTCTGCAGACTCTCGTAAAAGTAAAAGCTTAACAGTCTATTTCTTTTCAAAGTGTTGATAGTCTTTCAGTGATCTCCAGTCACCTCCCCAAGTGAAGCCGTGCATCTTAAAGAGTTGGTATGCCAAATCGTTGTGATCAATCTTATACTTGAATGTTTTAGTGCGATTGGCATACGCACGTCCTGCTTTCGGTTCTACAGTCATGCTGCCGTCCTTGCGGCGTTTTACGCAAGGATTATATAACGGGTTTATGTCGATGGCTTTACCTCGACTATGATAAGAAAGCGTCTTTGAGCCAGCAACACGACGATAGTTGAAGCATGAAGTGTTGTTGTGAAGCATAGAAGTTTCGTCGTCAGCGTTATAATCGTCGATTAGCTGTATGCGTTCGATGGGGTAGCGCGCTTTGTATAGCTCCTTGAATATTTCTATGAGGTCGGCAGCAATGTCTCGATGGCACACCAGTTCGCCAGACTTTACCTTACCGTCAAATCCGTAATGCAGAACTCGGATGTATCGAAGTTCTGAGCGTGGTATCGTGCAGTTGGCTTTGTAAGACTTGCCTTGCATACGCTTGAAAACCGCTTCGCTGACAGGCTCGGCTGTAAAGTGTATTGTTGTGGTTGTGTTAGTAGAGTTGCTATGCTGAGATGGTAGATTGTTAATATCAGCTTTTTGTGCATTTGTGCTAAATGACATCATTGCGAGAGTCACGGCGAATAATGTTGTTTTCATATAAAGTTCAGAAATAGTTATATATCGATTTGTGATGTAAGGTAGAGTAGAGTGTATAAACAAAAAAGCCACCGGCCTGAGGCCAGTGGCTAATTTTCTCTTTTCGTTGTTCGAGCTATAATTACTCAGCAACAGTTGTGTCAGCTGCAACAGTGTCAGCAGCAGTTGTGTCAACTGCAGTTGTGTCTGTTGTGTCAGCAGTTGCGTCAGTAGCAGCTGTTTTGTTACCACAAGATGCGAAAGAGATAGCTGCGATAGCTACGAACATCAAAACTAATTTCTTCATTTTCTTTGCTTTTTAAATCTGTAAAACAATCATTTGTTTATTAAAACATTGCAAAGGTATACATTTTTTCAATACAACGTACAACTTTTTAGGTTTTTTTTTTGACTTTTTTGTAACGCTTTTGAAACGCATTGAAAATCAACGATATACAAAGTGTGAACAAACGTTAATATTTTTGAGTGTTGAGAAATCTGCTTAAAAACGATGATTTTCGGCCTCTTTGTGTGCGTACAAAACAGAATTTTCATTACCTTTGTATCTGCTTAATTTATATAATAAGGTATAATGATCAATACATCTGTTTTTCAAGATAAAAAAGCTGCATATTTCACATTAGGATGCAAGCTGAACTTCTCTGAAACCTCTACTTTCGGCAAGATGCTTGCCGATTTGGGCGTTCATGTTGCTGAAGAAGGCGAGGTCGCTGACATCTGTTTGGTGAATACTTGCTCTGTAACCGAAGTGGCTGACCATAAATGTCGTCAGGCCATCCATCGTCTTGTACGTAACAATCCTGGTGCCTTCGTGGTTGTTACAGGATGCTATGCACAGTTGGAATCGGAGTCAGTGAGCAAGATAGACGGTGTAGACCTCGTTCTGGGATCTGACGAGAAGGCGAATCTCATACAGTTCTTGAGTGACGCATGGACTTCAAAGGAGTCAGCTGCTGAACGCGATGAGGATGGCAAGGCTGAATCGCTGCATGAGTTCCACTCGGTAAAGACAAAAATGATTAAGTCGTTCGCACCTTCTTGCTCTCGTGGCAACCGCACACGCTATTTCCTTAAGGTACAGGACGGCTGCGACTACTACTGCACCTATTGCACCATTCCATATGCACGTGGCAACTCCCGTAACCCCACCATTGCTTCGCTCGTGGCACAGGCAGAAGAGGCGGCAAGAGAAGGTGGCAAGGAGATTGTGCTCACCGGTGTGAACATCGGCGACTTCGGAAAGACAACTTGTGAGAGTTTCCTCGACCTGTGCAAGGCCCTTGACAAGGTGGAGGGAATTGAGCGCTATCGTATAAGCAGTATGGAGCCGGACCTTCTGAGTGACGAACTCATAGAGTTTTGTTCGCAGAGTCGTGCATTCATGCCTCACTTCCATGTGCCGTTGCAGAGCGGATCGGATGAAGTGCTTAAGCTGATGCACCGTCGCTATGACAAGGCACTCTTTGCACACAAGATAGAACTTATAAAGCAGAAGATGCCCGATGCGTTCATCGGCGTCGACGTTATGGTAGGCTGTCGAGGCGAAACTCCTGAGTGTTTCGAGGAGTGCTACGAGTTTCTTGACGGTGTAGATGTGACACAGTTGCACGTGTTCCCGTACAGCGAACGTCCTGGCACGGCGGCGTTGCGCATACCTTACGTAGTAGATGATGCAGAGAAGAAGGTGCGGAGCAAGCGTTTGCTCGATCTTAGTGAGCAGAAACGCATCAATTTCTATGCACGCTATATCGGCACCGAACAGGAAGTGCTCTTCGAGAAGGCGACACGTGGCAAGGCTATGCATGGCTTTACAGCCAATTATATCCGCGTAGAGTTGCCGGCTAAACTTGCCAAGGAGGAGTACGACAACCAGATTCTGCGAGTAAGATTGGGCGAGTTCAACAGAGACAAGTCGGCATTGCAGGTAGAACTGCTTTAATTAAGTTGCACTATTATAATAAAATAGGATGAAGAAAGTAGCAATCGTAATATTGAACTGGAACGGCGAGCAGATGCTGCGCCGTTTCCTTCCGTCGGTGTTGCAGCACTCGGAGAATGTTGCAGACATCGTTGTGGCAGACAATGCGTCTACAGATGCATCGCTTGCGCTTCTTGAGAAGGAGTTCCCTACAGTACGCACCATCGTGCTCGACCGCAATTATGGCTTTGCAGAAGGTTATAATAGGGCTCTAAATCAGGTGGAGAACGAGTATTACGTGTTGCTCAACAGCGATGTGGAGGTGACAGGAGGTTGGCTCGACACACTTGTCAGCTTTATGGATAGTCATCCTGAAGCTGCAGCTTGCCAGCCCAAGCTACTTGCCGAGCACGACCACACGCTCTTCGAATATGCCGGAGCGAGTGGTGGCTACATCGACCGCTATGGCTACCCGTTCTGTCGCGGCAGACTTTTCGAATCGGTAGAGAAAGACGAAGGACAATACGACGATGTGTGCGAAGTGATGTGGGCAACAGGTGCCTGTCTGATGATACGCCGCAAAGACTATTGGTGTGTGGACGGACTCGACGGGCGCTTCTTCGCACATAACGAGGAGATAGACCTTTGCTGGCGACTCTGCAATCTGGGTCGCAAGATTTATTGTGTGCCGCAGAGCCATGTGTTCCATGTTGGAGGTGGCACCCTACCGAAGGGCAATCCGATGAAGACTTTCCTCAACTTTCGCAACAATCTGACGATGCTCTATAAGAACCTGCCCGAAAGCGAGTTGCGGCATGTGATGCGAGTGCGTTGCTTGCTCGACTATGTGGCTGCGTTCAAGTCGCTTATCCTCGATCGCAATATCGGTGAGTTCAAAGCCGTATTGCGTGGCAGACGAGCCTTCAAGGCATGGCGCCATCAGTTTGATTCCGATCGCCTGGCTATTCAGAATTTGCGAGTGAACCAGACCGACCCGATGCGTAAGCCGTACAGTCTGCTGTGGCAGTATTATGCTCACGGTATACATACATATAAAAAATTGAAAAACGAGCAATAAAACCATATTTTTAGGAATATTTTATAGTTAAACAGCGAAAAAGGCTTCGCTGTTTAACTTTTTTAGATGATTTTCTTGGCTTTTAAAACCTTTTTTACTATTTTTGCAAATAATAATTAACAAATCGCTAATAGCAGGATAGTAAAAGGTGAGAAAACTATACATTATAATAATAATGGCAATTGTTTTTGTTTCGACAGCATGTGAATTGAAGCTGAAACAATTCGGAGAAGACAGTCAGACGACGCTGGTAGAGATACAGCGCTATGACCGTCTTGAAAGCCGTTATCTCACTACTGGCGATTTCTCTGCGTTGCAGCAGATGAACATCGAATATCCAATGGAAACGCGCACCTTGATTGAGGACGTGTTGCAGTTGGGCGAAGTGAACGATCCTGGCATCAATTCGAGATTCCTGCAGTTCTATCAGGACACAACGCTTCAGACAATTATCTCTGAAGCTGAGTTGCAATATGCTAATGTCTCTGATATCAGCAAGCAGCTTAACAAGGCTTTTGACAATTTGCGCAAGATCTCTCCCGATGTTGTCTTACCGACCATCTACACACAGATTGGCGCACTCGACCAGAGTGTGGTTATCGGAAACAACTCAATCGGTATCTCACTTGACAAGTATCTCGGCGAGAACTATCCGCTTTATCATCGCTACTATTCCGAAGCCCAGCGTACTCAGATGACACGCGAGCATATTGTACCCGACTGCATGTTCTTCTACATGCTCAGTCTTTATCCGCTTAAAGACTATGAGGTACGTTCGCAGTATGAACGCGATCTGCATGTTGGCAAGATAATGTGGATAGTGAACAGACTGCTCGACCAAAAGTTCTTCACTACAAAGTACGTTGACAAGGTAGACCGATATGTGCGCAAGAACTCGCTGTCGGCAAAGCAACTCTTGAAAAACCAGCTTTAAGCCAGCTTGGTTCAGAGAAGAAATAGCAGGTATAGTTCAACGTATGTTGAACAAGTATAATGATAAAGAAACGGAGTGAAGGCTTTAAAGTCTTCACTCCGTTTAATTTTAGATAATGATTTTATTTAAATTTAGATGATAACTCCGTTTAAATTTAGATGATGAGCCTTATTGTCCTATTTGTTCTTTTTACCTTTTACTTTTTTACTTTTAAAATCTCCTCAGGTTTCTCAACGAGAGTGGTGGCGCCATGCTGCAACAGGAAGTTCTTGTCGCGGAATCCCCACAACACGCTGATGCATGGCATGCCTGAGTTGCGAGCCGTGTCAATGTCCACATCGCTGTCGCCGATATACACAGCGCCGTCAGCCGTGGCACCGAGCTGTCTGAGCGCCTCTATCACTGTGTCGGGTGCAGGCTTCTTGCGTATGTCCTCGCGTTCGCCGATAGCCACAGGCACAAGTTGCTCGCCGAAGAAGTGGCGGCACAGATCCTGCGTCGCAGCGTAGAACTTATTGCTTACAACAGCCACCTTCTTTCCACGTCTGTGCAACTCCTGCAGCATATCCATCACACCATCGTACGGGCATGTTGTGTCGAGGTTGTGCTTCATGTAATGTTGGCGGAAATCCTGGTAAGTCTTGTCGAACAGCGGATTGCTGAGTCCGTCGGGGATAGCTCTCTCCATAAGTTTCTTCACGCCGTTGCCTACAAACTGGCGCACTTCGTCTATTGAGCGCTGCGGCATACCGTTGTTTTCCAAAGCGTAGTTGCAACTTGCAGCGAGGTCGTTGAGTGTAGAAAGCAGGGTGCCGTCCAAGTCGAAGATGTATGTATCGTACATATTCATATTGTTTTTTTTTAATTGATTCAGATAATTGAATTGTGCGCTACAAAAGTACGTATTTTTAAGCAAAGGCGTATAAATTTGTATCAACGATTAAAAACATTACATTTATTTTTGTCATATATCATATTTACTCTACCTTTGCATAGTTTCAGCAACATATAATTTAAAACTATGAGAAAGAAAAAGAATAAAAGCAGTATGCTTTTTAAGTTCATTGGCGTCGGTCTGTTAGTTGCAGTCGCCATTGTCTATTATTTCTTCTTTGCCGGTATGTCGTCGAGCGGCGACACACAATACGTGTACATCGACGACGACGACACCATCGATTCCGTATACACAAAACTCGGCGAAGTGTCAAAGAGTAATGCAATGACAGGCTTTAAAGCCCTCGTCAAGGTGAGCAGCTATGCCGACAACGTACGCACAGGCCGCTATGCCGTGCGTCCAGGTGAAGGATCGTTAATGGTGTTTCGCCATCTGAAGAATGGTTTGCAGACACCAGTCAGTCTTGTCGTGCCGTCGGTGCGCACTATGGACCGTCTTGCAGCCGAACTCTCCAAGCGTCTCATGATGGACAGCACCGCCCTCTACAAGGCACTTACCGACGAGGCTGTCTGCCAGAAGTACGGTTACGACACCGCAACCATCGCAGCCCTCTTCATTCCGAACACCTACGACATCTATTGGAACGTGACGGTAGACAAACTGCTCGACCGTATGCAGAAGGAGAACAAAGCGTTCTGGAATGCCGAACGCACAAAGAAAGCCCAGGCTATGAAACTCACGCCGATTGAGGTGACTACGCTTGCCAGCATCGTCGATGAGGAGACAGCCAACAACGGCGAGAAGCCGATGGTAGCCGGCATGTACTACAACCGCCTTATGCTGCGTAACGCCGAGTATCCGGAAGGAATGCCGTTGCAGGCCGACCCTACAATCAAGTTCGCATGGAAGCGTTTCGACCTGAAGCGCATCTACAATAATCTGCTCTACATAAAGAGTCCGTATAACACCTACCGCAACCCAGGACTGCCGCCTGGACCAATCCGCATCCCGTCTATAGCAGGCATCGATGCTGTGCTCAATCATGTGCAGCACGATTATCTATATATGTGTGCCAAGGAAGACTTCAGCGGAACCCACAACTTTGCACGTACATATACAGACCACATGCAGAACGCAAAGCGCTATAGCGATGCGCTCAACAACAGAGGGATCAAATAATATAAAAGATTGATAATGAATATATTCCCAAGACTATTACTGAGCGTCGCACTTTTCGTGCCGGCGCTCAGTTTGTTTGTACATGCCGTTGAGACGGAGCTGTCTGCCGCACATGGTTATGTTGAGACAACCGACGGAACGGTAGGTGCATCGGGCATCAATATGCCTGGCGAAGCGCTCAACTCCAGCGGTCGGCCGCAGATGAACAACACGCTTTCTGCCTGGACCTCAACCTCCGTTTGTGCCGTCTATTACTTCCATCATCCTGCAGCAACGGTTTCAAACACTTTGAAACTTAACATCAAGGCGTTGCAGACTGTGCGCTTCCGCCTCACCGTTTCCGACCCCAATTCGCCTGCCACACCTCTTTATACAAAGGAGTTCAGTGCGAAAGGTCCGCTTCTTGGAGGTGAAGTAGAAGTTGGTATGGGCGACATAACCTTCACACGCTCAGCTTATTATCGCTATAAACTTGAGTGCCTCTCCGGCAACAACGCTATAAACAACATCAGCCGTTTCAAGTTTTCTACATCTTCCAGCGAAGCATCCTACGCCGCCAACTATCTGTCGTCGCCGTCCGTTCATCTCAACAACTGGCATACCACAGCAGCTGGCGCTCCTTCCGGTGACGGCTACGACTGGCTGTTCGAGGAGATAATGATACCTGCGGAGTCTGACCTCGTTGGCACATACGCCGAGGCAATAGGTGCGCTCAACGGCTATATGGGCATACAGATGAACGGCTACGTCGACGGCGAACCTCGTCACGACGTACTCTTCTCGATGTGGGACGACGGATCGACCGACGAAGACCCCAATCTGCCGGAGCATCTGCGTGCCGGTGCTGTCGATTGGGACGAGAAGACAACGGTGAACCGCTTCGGCAATGAGGGCACCGGTGTGCAGACCTATCGCCGCGGCAACTACTGGACATCTGGTACCTACGTGCAGTTCATCACCAACTGCCGACCCGAAACGACGTCGTACACCACCATTGAGAACGGCAAGAACGTAGTTCACGAGCAGCACAACATGCTTGTCTCTACATGGTTCAACGCTTTGGACGGCAAAGGCTGGCAGTATATGGCTACAGTGCGCAAACGCAACTCGTCTACATATTTCAGTTCATGGTATTCGTTCCTCGAGAACTATGTATGGGCTAACGGACAGGCTTCTCGCAAGGCATACTATCGCAACGGTTACGGACGCTCTCGCACTACAGGCAAGTGGTACAACTTCAACAGCGTAGGCTTCGGACATACCGACGGCGGAAACGAGGCTGGAGCTCGTGCCGATTACGGACAGGGCGCTACCGACAAGGCTTCCGATCGCACGTTCTTCATGCAGTCAGGCGGTTACACCTCTACAAAGCAGACTGCTTCTACCGTAGCTCTTGCTACCGACAACACTGTGGTGGACACCATCGACATCGCTCCGCTCGACCTTCGTGTTCGTCAGGCCATACAGAAAGAGATTGACCGTGCTACGGAAGACGAACTCTTTACGCAGAACCTCTTAGACAAGAAAGGCTGGACGGTGATAGAGAAGTCGAGTGAGGAGACATCCGGCGAGGGCACCAACGGACGTGCTCAGCAGATTGTAGACGGCGACGATAACACCTACTGGCATCCGCAATGGAGGGGAGGTTCGGCGACATTGCCTCACACACTCGTTGTGGATATGCAAACGGTCAATAGCGTCGGCGGCTTCCAGTTCAAGATGGGCGACGATCCTACGCGCTACATCAAGGCATACGATATATACGGGTCTACCGACAACAGCAACTGGACTCTGCTTTGCAGCGACGACTCAGCTCCGCTTAAGTCGGAGTTTCGTAAGGTTCTCGGCGAGCCGGCAGACATACGCTACTTCAAGATTGTTGTGCGCCAGACTACAGCCACCGACGGACCCTGGCTGCGCATCTATGAGGTAGACCTCGCTTCGGGCAAGACCATACGGTCGATGCTCTCGGGCATGGTCACTTGCAACGGCAAGCCGGTGAAGGGCGCCACTATAAACCTTCGCAGTTCTGAGGCTGTCTATGAAGGCACAAGCGACGAGTCGGGCTACTACAGTATAAATGTCGGCAGAACCGACCTCACTTATCAGCTCACCGCTTGGGCAGACGGCTATTACAGCTACTACGAGAGTCAGCCTATAGAGATAAAGGGCAGTGTTGTGAAGGATATCGTGTTAAGTCCGATGACGTCTGTCAATGGCGTGTCTGTCGAAGGCGAAATTCCTGCCGACGCCGTTCGCTATAATATCAGCGGACAGCGAGTAGGGCAGGGCGCTCATGGAGTGGTAATAGTGAACGGAAAGAAATATATTGCAAAGTAACACTATACAAACAGCTGTATAGCGAAAAAATCTACCATATCTTCCAGCATCCGTATAATCGGCTGTATGTGAAGATGATAAAGGCTGGAAGATGGCTGGCAGATAAGCCCGATACAAGGTTTATCTTCCAGCCTATCTTCCAGCCTTACGTTGTTATCATGGTCAATTCTGTAGCTACGCTCTTTTTTTACTCGTAGCGTATCGCCTCGATAGGGTCGAGCTGGGCAGCCTTCTTAGCCGGATACCAGCCGAAGAACACACCCGTGAAGGTGCAGACAGCGAAGCTCATGATGATGCTCCACGGCTGAATGTATATAGGCCAGTGGGCAAGCAGCTTCACGGCGTAGGAGGCTCCGATGCCCAGTCCCACGCCAATCAGTCCGCCGGTGACGCTGAGCAGGATAGCCTCGATGAGAAACTGGCTGAGGATATCAACGCCACGAGCGCCTACACTCATGCGCAGACCTATCTCGCGTGTGCGCTCCGTTACGCTCACGTACATGATGTTCATGATGCCGATGCCGCCAACGATGAGCGAGATGCCAGCCACGCAACCGAGCAGAATGGTCATCATGTCGGTTGTAGAGTTCATCATGCTTGCCAGCTCTTCCTGCGAGCGTATGTTGAAGTCGTCGTCGTCAGCCTCCTGCACGTCAGTCGCCTCCTTCAGCTTATGGTTGCGGCGCAGCACGTCGGTTATCTCGTCGATAGCCTTCGACGTGAGGTCTTCGGTTATTGCCGAGCAGGTTATTCCGCCGAGGAACGTCTGTGCCTTGATGCGTTTCATCACCGTTGTGTACGGCGCAAGCACGAGGTCGTCCTGGTCCATGCCCATCGAGTTGTAACCCTTCTTCTTCAGTACGCCCACCACGCGGAACGGTATTGCGTTGAAGCGCACCACCTTGCCTACGGGGTCCGACCCGTCGGGGAACAGATTGTCTACCACGGTCTGACCCAGTATGCACACCTTCGCACTCGCCTTGATGTCGGCGTCGGTGAACATTTCTCCCTCACTCACAGAGAGTTGTCTGATTTCGAGATAGTCTTGGTTCACGCCGTAGATAGACGACGGCGTGTTGTTGTTGCCGTATATCCACTGTCCGCTGCTGTTCACCGTGGGGCTGATGCCTTTGATGAAATGGCACTCGTCCTTGATGGAGTTGTAGTCGTTGAGCTTCAGCGTCTCCATCGCCGATGGGTCCTGACGCACACCGCCTGGACCGCGGTCGGCTCCCGGACTAATCATTATCATGTTTGAGCCCATCTCGGCGATGTTCGCCTGAATGCTGCGCTTCGATCCCTGGCCGATGGCGAGCATCGTGATGACCGACGCCACACCGATGATGATGCCAAGCGCTGTGAGGAACGAGCGCAGCTTGTTGGCTGCAATGGCGCGAAGGGCTATTTTGAAAAGATTGCTATAATTCATAATCTTGTTGTGTTTTGGCGACTACAGGCGCAGCCGCCGCTTTTTGTCATTTTCATTCGTCAGAGCCGTTCCTGAGGCTTCATTCGTCGGAGCTTGCCGGCAGCGCCGCCAGTCCTTCCTCAGCCGAGAGGATATTGGTGTTGTACTCGTCGCTTATCACATGTCCGTCGCGCAGCATGATGTTGCGCGAGGAGTAGTTGGCTATGTCGGGGTTGTGCGTCACGAAGATGATGGTTCGGCCTGCTGCGTGCAGCTTCTGGAAGAGAATGAGAATCTCGAACGATGTGCGTGTGTCGAGGTTTCCCGTCGCCTCGTCGGCAAGAATCACGGCAGGGTCGTTCACCAGCGCGCGTGCTATCGCCACACGCTGCATCTGTCCGCCCGACATCTGGTTCGACTTGTGGTAGAGGCGCTCGCCCAAGCCCACAGCCTGCAGCGCTTTCACGGCGCGCTCCTCGCGCTCCTTAGCTCCGATTGCGGCATTGTACATCAGCGGCAGCTCCACGTTCTCCACGCTCGTCGTCTTCGGCAGCAGGTTATAATTCTGGAAGATGAAGCCGATCTTGCGGTTGCGAAGCACGGCGCGCTGCGACTTCGACATCTTGCGCACCGACACTCCGTCGAGATAGTATTCGCCCGATGAAGGCGTGTCGAGGCATCCGAGCTGATTGAGCAGCGTCGACTTGCCCGAACCCGATTTGCCCATGATAGTGACAAACTCGCCCTCGTATATCTTGAACGACACACCGCGCAGCGCATGCACCGTCTCGTCGCCCACGAGGAAGTCGCGCTTCACGTTGTCGAGTTCTATTACTACTTTCTTTTCGTCCATAGTTCGTAATGTTTATTGTGTAGAGTTAGGGTGTGCGGCGAACGCCGCCGATGGCTCGTGCCCTAACCTTTAAACGCTGTTTACTTCTTCTTATTCTTTCCCGGAGGGCCTGGAGCGAACGGACTGCTCTCGCCTTGAGCCTCCATTGGCTTCTCCTCTTCGCCGCCCATCACGTTGAGTCCGGTAACGACCTTTGTGCCCTCGGCTATACCGCCCACAATCTGCGTGTTCGTGCCGTCGGTCATGCCGATGTTCACCTTGTGCGCCACGATAGAGTTGCCCTCGATGGTCCACACCTTGTTCTTGGCGTTCGCTACGTCCACAATCTTCATCTTGCCCACGGTCTCCTTCTGCGGAGTGAAGCGCAGCGCCTTCGACGGCACTGAAAGCACACCCTTGCGCTCGGCTGTGTAGATTGTGACGTTGGCGGTGAGGCCCGGCTTCAGCTTAAGGTCGGCGTTCGGCGCAGAGATAACCACCTCGTACGTCACGACGTTGTTCGTCGTGGTAGCCTCCTGGCGCACCTGCTTCACCTCGCCCTCGAAAGTGTCGTCGGGGTAAGCGTCTACGGTGAACGTCACGCGCTCGCCCTCCTTCACGTCGCCTATGTCTGCCTCGTCAACATCTGCCACTACCTGCATGTTGGTGAGGTCCTGCGCGATGGTGAACAGCTCCGGCGTAGAGAAGCTTGCCGCAACGGTCTGTCCCTCCTCAACCGACTTCGATAGCACCACGCCGTCGATAGGCGAGGTGATAGTGGCATAGCCGAGATTGGTCTGTGCGCGTTGCACCTCCTCCTTTGCCGACACCACCTGCTCCTTAGCTTGCGTGTACGAGAGTTTCGCGTTGTCGAAATCGTCGGCAGCCACGAGTCCCTTCTCAAAAAGTGTCTTGTAGCGTTTGTAGTTGGCAGTCTGGTAGTTGAGCTGGCTCTGTGCCGTAGCCAACTGCGTTTTTGCTGTGTTGAGCTGACTCATAAGGTTTGTCTTGTCGAGCTCCGCAATCACCTGTCCCTTCTTCACTACCGAATTGTAGTCGACGAAGAGCTTGCTTACGATGCCGCTCACCTGCGTACCCACCGTAACCGACGTTACCGGTTCGATTGTACCGGTAGCGGTGATGCTGTTCATAATGTTTGCCGGCGCAACGGCAGCCGTGTCAAACGTAATCTTTTCTTCCTTCTTGCCGCCCGACAATAGCCATACGGCAAGTGCGGCGATAGCGGCAACCGCCACTATCACCAATGTCTTTTTCTTATTCATATTTACTCTCTAATTATTTTACTTTTACTTAATGTTTCCCGTCTGATAGAATTCCAGCATGTTGAGGTTGAGTATCGCGAGATACTTGCTCTGCAGTTCGTTCTGCTGCGCCTGTAGAAGATTCGTCTTGCCTGTCATCAATTCTACGGTGTTCTTCAGACCCTGCTTGAACTGCTCAGAGAGAAGCTCGTAGCTTGCCTGCGCACTCTCTGTAGAAACGCGCGCCGCCTTGAACTTGTTCTGGTTCGTCACAGCCTGCAGCCAGTAGTTCTCGATGGTAGAGTAGAGCGTGGTCTGCTTGTCCTGCAAGTCGAGCAGGTAGCTCTGTTTCTGCAGCTTCGCCTTGTTTATGGCAGTCTTTGTCTGTCGGTTGTCGAAGAGCGGTATGCTCACCGTTACTCCGCCGCCCAAGCTGAAGTTGTTCTTCATCTGCGTGCCCCATGCGTTGTCGCTCATCGACGACGTAGAGGTCGTAACACCGGCATTGAGGCTCACGGTCGGCATTCTGCCCGCCTTAGCCACCTTTATGCCGAGGTCGCTGCTCTCTATGCCGAGCTTCGCATTCTTTATCTCCGGTCGCTGTTCGAGCGAAGCCGCATACACGTCGTTCAGCGCCGGCACAGCCTCAAGCGCCATGTCGTCTGTGGTAGAAGGTACAGCTACGTCAAACTCCTCGTCGCTTGTTATCTGCAGCAGTTCCTTCAGCTGGCGCTTGTAGTTGCGCAGGTTGCTCTCGGCTTCAACGATGGCGTACTCGTCCTGCGCACGCTGCGCCGTGAGCTGCGCCAGGTCTGCCTTGCTCATCTTGCCCACCTCTACCATTGTCTTGCCGCGCTGCTCGTTGGTCTGGCTTGTTTTCAGACTCTCCTTCGTCACGGCGATAGCCTCGTTCGAGTAGAGTATCTGCACGTAGAGCTGCGCAATCTGCTCGAGCACGTTGTTGGCTGTGGTAGCCGAGTCGAGTCGTGCCTGCTCGGCAGCCACCTTGTTCAGCTTCACGTTGTTGCGGTTCTTGTTGCCGTTCCACACCGTCCAGTTGCCCGAGAGCGAGTACGATCCGTTGTAGTAAACCTTGTCCACGCTCGACTGCACGTAGCCGTCCGCCACCGTAGCTCTGCCTTGCTGAGGCCACGGCGTGTAGCTTACGTTCTGCGATGTAGACAGGTTGAGCGACGGCAGCAGCGCCGCTTGGCTCTGCTTCACGTCTTCGAGGGCTGTCAATTCTTGGATTTTTGCCTTTTGCAGTTGAATGTTGTTTGTCAAAGCGTAGTCGATACAATCTTTGAGCGACCATTGTTTAGCCTGACATTCTGTTGACATTGCCAGCATAAGGAGTGCTGCCAGGCAGGCAGTACTTTTCTTTTTCATTTTAATCATGTTTAATTGTTTTGTTCTTTTATAACAACTCTAATTATTCTTGCTGTAACCTTTAGATAAAACAGCTACACAAAAGTTTATTTGTGCAGCTGTTTATTAACATTATTTTAGTTGTTGTAGGCGTGCTATGTATTTCCCGAGTATGTCGAACTCTATGTTTACCACCGAGCCTACGTGTATGTTGCAGAAGTTGGTGTTGTCGTGGGTGTAGGGTATTATTGCCACTGTGAACGTGTTCTCAGTAGGGTTGCAAACGGTGAGCGACACGCCGTTCACCGTTACCGAGCCTTTGTCTACCGTGAAGTAGCCGCGCTCAGCCATCTCGCGGTCGAACTTGTACTCGAAGGTGTAGTATGTCGATCCGTCGGCGTCGCGCATCTCCTTGCACACAGCCGTGCCGTCTACGTGTCCCTGCACGATATGTCCGTCCAGTCTGCCGTTCATCAGCATCGAGCGCTCCACGTTGACACGGTCGCCAACCTTTAGCAGTCCGAGGTTAGAGCGGTCGAGCGTTTCTTTCATTGCCGTTACGGTGTAACTATTACCGTCTATCGCCACCACTGTGAGGCATACGCCGTTGTGCGCCACGCTTTGGTCTATCTTCAGTTCGCCAGTGAACGAGCATGTCAGCGTGAAGTCAACATTCTCTTTGTCGTTCTTGATGGCTACGACCGTAGCCATTTCTTCTACTATACCAGAAAACATATATACTTTGTTTATGTTTATATTGTTTGTACTTGTTGCTTGTTTTTATTGTTGCATTATTTTCATTCGATGTCGAAATCTGCAGGCTTTAGCTTGTAGAAGTCGGGATACACGAGGTCTATGTCCTCTTCCGAAGTGATGCCATACAGTTTGAATACCCAATAGTCGATTTGCCATTCATTTTCTTTTACGAACATTTTGTCAGAATCTGGTTCTCTGTCTTTTGCGAATATTCTATCGTAACATGTCTCTATTTCTGAGAAATATTTATTGTTTTCATCATCTATTTCCGGTAGAGGAAAATTGTTTATGTCTGTTATCAGTACTTTGGGGAATGTTCCTTTGCTCGCCTTGGGAGCGAAGCGGAGAAGGAAAAATGTAGCCAGTCGGCTGTTCAGTATCCCCCATAATGTCTTGAATGAATAGACGTTGTTGTCTTCATTCTTTATTACGTCTATTATTCCAGGGTCGTTGATGTATGTATCTTCAGCGTAGCAAGCCATCAACGGATTGATGATTTCACGAACGAGCAAACGAGGAGAACTGAAATATTTCATATCAACATATGTACCAACGTGTTTGCCATATTTAACGTACACATTGCTTGGAGTACATTTGTATTTTGTTATATTCTCTCCTTTTATTTCAAGTTCGTAACTATCGTTGAGTTTCGTGTCTGAATGCCATCTTTGTTCTTCTTTTATTATTTTGGCTTCTTCTTTGCCAAAGTTTTTCTCAAGATCTTTTAGGCGGTATGGTATATATCCTTGTGATACGTCAAAGAACTCGTTCAGTCGTCTTGGCAACGAGTTGATTTTTGACACAATGCCTTTTTCCTGCTTTGTCAGGTACAGCGCAAGTCCCCAGTTTTGTGAGAATTTATCAATCAGTTCTGATTTGTCAACAACGAGTCTTTTACGTCGTGTCAATTCCGTGAAATAATCCTTTCCCGACGATTTCTTGCCTTCCGTTTCGTCCGAAAGATTGCGCGTGTTTCTATAACCGATATTATTTTGCTGATTTGCTGATTTCTGTAGGGTAATAACAGAGTTGCGAACTGTTGCTGCCTCAAATATTTGAAAATTTGTACAATCCAGCAGTTCCACAATGCTCCAATTGTTGAATATGTCTTTACGATATTCTTTTGCATTGACATTGAATAGCCACGTATTCGGAATGATATACGCCAAATATCCGTTGTCTTTCAGCAACTCTTGTCCTAAGGCTATGAAATAGTAGTATATTTCGTAGTCGGGCATGTGCTCGTACTTTTCTTCCACGGTTTTGCGGTATCCGTCTTTTATGGATACGCCGTAAGGTGGATTGCCTATTATGCAGTCGAAGCCTATGAACTCGCCTTTCTCGTTCAGTGTTTCCGGAAACTCATAACGCCATTCAAATGCTCCCAAATGGGCATAGCGTGTCGAAGCCTCTTCTAATGAAACACGAAGCTTCTCTTCCTGCTTGCGTAAGTCGGAGAGCCGTTTGCTCTCGGCTTCCTCAGGCGGAAAGAGCGAGTTGTCGAGCAAGAGAATGTCGGAGCATACCTTCACCCATTTCTTGTATTTGTCGGTGTCTTTGTCGTAGCCTTCGTTGAGCTTCGATTTTATCATCCAGATGTCGTGCTCAACGATGTGCTTATTCTCTTTCGACGGACTGTTCTTGTAGTGAGCCACATGATTCTTGTAGTCGCCTATGGTGACGTTTGCTCCTCTTAGCACATGGTCAATAGGGGCATCCAATGGGTATTTCATCACCAACGAGTTGCCGCACTTTATGTTTATGTCGATGTTTGGCAGCGTCTGCAGATGGCGCTTGCCGTCGTTGCCCTTTATGTAATAGGCGTTTTTCAGCAGTTCTATCCACAAGCGTAGCTGGCATATCTCTGCACTGTTGGGGTTTATGTCCACACCGAAAAGGCAATTCTCGATGATTGTGCGTTTCTCCTCGAAAAGTGTCTCCTGAACCAATTGGCTCTCGCTGTCGTTCGGGTTGTAGCGCAGCTCGCCGTCGGCATCGGTCACAACCAGTTCGTCGTCCTCTACGTCTACGCGATATTTGAAACGCTTGCCGTCGATGGTCTTCAGCACCTTCAGCTCCCATTTTATGGCTATCAGTTCGTTGAGAGCCGACACGATGAAGTGGCCGCTGCCGACCGCAGGGTCGCAGATGCGTATGTTGTTGATAAGGCTGTTCACCTCGTCGCGTCGCGTCTTGTCGGTAGGGTCGAAGTCTTCGGCGAGCTCGTCGAACGAGGCGTATTGTGTGGCATACGTTTGGTTGTATTTGTCTGTCACGCAGCGGCGCAGCGTCTCGCGGCACAGGTATGACGTGATGTATCCTGGCGTGAAGAACGAGCCGTCCTTGTAGCCGTTTATCTTCTCGAAGATGAGTCCGAGCACCGAAGCGTTTATTATTGTCTTTCCGCTCTCGCCTGTATCTGCACCGAAGTCGTAGCTGTCGAGAAACCTCTTCAGATAGTCGAGTATGTGTATTCTGCCAGTCAGTGTCTTCCCCTTATTGTCCTTCAGACAGGTGTTCTTCATAACAGCCACTTCGCTGTCGCGCAGACTGCTTATAGGGAAGTATTTCTGCTCGATGTCGGTAAGCTCAAAAAGCGAGCTGTTAAGATATGGAACCTCTCCGAATTTGGCTCGCATCTCGTCAGAGCGTTCTGCCTCGGGTATTGCCATCACTTTGCAGAACAGGTAGTGCATCAGTGCAAAGTCGGTGAGTTTGTCGAAGAATGCATATTTTCTCTTGCTTCCGTTGAAGGCTATCAGTTGCGACTCAAGAAGCTTCATGAATAGTGTGCGGTTTATCCACACTATCACCAAGCCGAGAGCTGTCTCAAAACGTGCGTCGATTTCTCTACCCGTTACCTTGTCTGTCGTAATGTCGTAGTCGGCAAGTAGGGCGTATGCTTGTTCGAACACGGAGTAGGCTTGCCGTTTCTTCGCTTCGAGGCGTTGTATTTGGTGCTTTTCGCCACGCTCCTCAAGTCCCATTATGTACAACAATTCGGTATAGAACTTTCTGTTGAGGGTGTTATGGTCTTCAGCAAACGGCAGTTTCTGTAGGTGGATCGGGGAGAACAGCTTGAATAAAGCCTTGAAACGTGGCTTTGCAATGATGTCGGCAGCAGAAGTTTCTTTAGCGATTGTTTCCAAATCGACGAAAGTGAACGAAAGTTTGTCTTTTACAGCCTCTACTTTCGGCCTTATTATCTGGTTGTAGATATACTCTCTCTTCTCGTTTGCCGTGTTCTCCGACGATTTTATCTCGCTTACCAGTTTCCGGTCCTTGCCGAATAGTTCCCAAAACTCGGCTTTCTCGAAAATAAAATATTTGTACCCGTCGGATATGACGAGGTGCTTTATACTTGTGTTTTTCTTTTCGTGTTCTTCAAGTATATAATAAAGTACAAGCTCGAACATGGCTTTCTTTACAAGATTGTCTTTTGTTACCATTTCCGCGCTATTCACTTTCTTGAACTCGAAAAGTACCACATTGCGTCCGATGTTCTTGTCCTTTATGGTAAGGTCGGTTTTTTCCGACGCATTAATCTCGTATGTCGTTGAAGGCCATAAGGTCTGCTCAAGAAACGTTTTAACACGTCCCTTGTTGCTCTCTTCTGGGTCGGTTGGGTTCAGCTCGTTTAGGAGTATCTCGAGCTGGCAACGGAAATTTTCCAGCTCGCCCATGTCGGTGGGTTGTCTCAGATACGACTTCTGTATCGACTGCGATGGAGTCAGTATGTGTTTGCTTTCGTATACCATTGGCACAAGTTGTATTCTACAATTACAAAGTTACTTAATTTTATCCGACTACAGTGTGTGTGTGTATCCTATTTAACGTGATTTATAAAAAAAAAGGAGATTACGGCATTTCTGCGTAATCTCCTCGTATAGTTTAAAAAGGGACGCCCAGTGATGTGATGAAACTCCGAGTATACAAGATTTGAGAGCTCTCCGCCTTTGTAATCCACCGGCTTTGCAGCTTAGTCCACTGAGGTTTTATATGGCCCGCCATTGGCAAAAGAAGTCTTCTCGGTTTCGATTTTTTTATTGATGAGTATCCCGATCGAACGTGGCGCGCCCCTATGGGTTGAGTGTCTGTTTCTGTTTCTAATGCAAAGTTAATACTTTCATTTTATTCTGACAAGTGTTTCGCCCATTTTATATGTTTGCAATCGACATGATGTTGGCGAATACGCCAGCCGCCGTCACGCTTGCGCCCGCTCCGTAGCCCTGGATGAGCATCGGGTATTCGCGGTAGCGTTCGGTCGTGAGCGCCACGATGTTGTTGCTGCCCTGCAGGTTGTAGAACGGGTGAGTGCGGTCCACCTCCTTCAGCGCCACCGACAGTTTGCCGTGGTCGAACGTAGCCACGAAGCGCCAGCGCTTGCCTTCGGCGTCGAGCTGCTTGCGTCGAGCCTCGAAGTCGGCGTCGAGCTTCGGCAGGTTCTTCCAGAACTCGTCTATGTTGCCCTCGAAGAACTCGTCGGGTATGAAGAGGTGTGCCTCCACGTCGGTCTTCTCTACCTTGTAGCCGGCTTCGCGCGCCAGGATGACGAGCTTGCGTATCACGTCTTTGCCCGAGAGGTCGATGCGCGGGTCGGGTTCGCTGTAGCCCTGCTCCTTAGCGCGGCGCACAGCCTCAGAGAGCGTCACGTCAGCCGAGATCTCGTTGAAGATGAAGTTGAGCGTGCCCGAGAGCACCGCCTCGATCTTCAGAATCACGTCGCCCGAGTTGCGCAGGTCGTTGATAGTGCCGATGATAGGCAGACCGGCGCCCACGTTGGTCTCGTAGCGGAAGAACACGCCGCGTGCCAGCGCCGTCTCCTTCAGGCGTGCGTACTTCTCGTACGACGACGATGCGGCTATCTTGTTCGCAGCAATCACCGATATGTTGTGCTCCAGCAGCGGCTGGTAAATCTCTGCCACCTCCTTGCTCGCCGTGCAGTCGACGAACACGCTGTTAAAGCAGTTCATTTCTATAATGGCGTCGCGCAGCTTGCTCTCGTTGCTCTCAGGAGCTTCAGCGAGCAGTTCGCGATAGTTGGCGAGGTCGATGCCGTCGCTGTTGAAGAGTGCCTTCTTAGATGTGGCTATGCCCACCACGTTCAGCTTCAGACGCTTTGTGCGCTTCAGCTCCTCATACTGATTGTGAATCTGTTCGAGCAACTGTCCGCCCACTGTGCCCACGCCGCAGACGAAGAGGTTGAGCACCTTGTATTCAGACAGGAAGAACGAGTCGTGAATGGCGTTGAGCGCCTTGCGCAGATGTTCGCTCTTAACGACGAACGAGATGTTGGTCTGCGGCGCACCCTGCGCACACGCTATCATGCTGATGCCGGCTCTGCCGAGTGTGCCGAAGAGCTTGCCGGCGATGCCCGGTGTGTTCTTCATGTTCTCGCCTACGACGGCGATGGTAGCCAGTCCGTTCTCGGCGTGCATGGGGTACATGGCGCCCGTCTCTATCTCCTTCGCAAACTCGCCATTGAGCACCTCTACAGCCTCCGCAGCGTCCTGGTCGCGCACGCCGATAGACGTAGAGTTCTCTGACGAAGCCTGCGACACCATGAACACGCTGATGCCGTTGTCTGCCAGGGCGGTGAAGATGCGGCGGTTCACACCGATCACACCCACCATCGACAGACCCGCTACGGTGATGAGCGTTGTGCCGTTGATGCTCGATATACCCTTGATGGGCTTGTCGTTGTTAGCCACCTTCTGCTTGATGATGCTGCCCTCGCCGTCGGGGTTGAACGTGTTCTTCACGCGGATAGGAATGTTCTTCACGCAGACGGGGTAGATGGTAGGCGGATATACCACCTTCGCACCGAAGTTGCAAAGCTCCATCGCCTCGATGTAGCTCAGCTCCTTGATGGTGTAGGCGGTCTTTATGACGCGCGGGTCGGCGGTCATGAAGCCGTCCACGTCGGTCCAAATCTCAAGAATTTCGGCGTCGAGTGCTGCGGCGATGATGGCAGCTGTATAGTCTGATCCGCCACGACCGAGGTTCGTAATCTCGTCGGTGTCGCGGTCTTTGCTTATAAAACCCGGAACAAGCGAAATGCGCTGCAGGTCGCTGAAGGTGCGACGCACAAGACGGTTTGTCAGTTCGGAGTCGAGAGTGTTCTTATGATTCTTGCGCACGGTCTTGATGAACTCGCGCGAGTCGTACCACTTTGCGCCCTGCACCAGTGTTGCCACGATGTTCGAGCTGAGACGCTCGCCGTAGCTCACGATGGCGTCCTGCGTCTTCTTCGAGAGGTCGTGTATGAGGTACACGCCGAAGTAGATGGAACGCAACTGCTCGAAGAGCGAGTCGACGATGTTGAAGAGCTGTTCGCGTTTGCGCGGGTCGGTGATGATAGTGTCTATCATCTTGTGGTGGCGTTCCACCATAGCCTGAAACTCGTCTTTCCACGTCTCGTCGCCCTTCTGTGCGAGCACGGATGTGGCGATGAGCTTGTCGGTGATGCCGCCCAGGGCGCTCACTACGACGATGATAGGCTGCTTCTGCGCCTCTTTCTCTACGATAGCCTTAAGGCTGAGAATACTCTCTACGGAACCCACTGAGGTTCCGCCAAACTTCAATACTTTCATTTCTTTTTGTTCTGTGGTTAATGTCTCCATACCAGGGAGACGCTTGTGTTTCGATGCGGGCGTGGCTCGAGGCGTGGTGCGACTGGCGTGCGTCGGGGTCCTCTTTACGAGCGAGGTTTTACGCTACTCCTTGGTCGTCATCTGCGTCGGGGCTGCGTCAGCACCGTGTCGTTGACAATAAAGTGATGGGGATGTGGGGGCAAAATTACGAAAAATGTTCTTAAAACGTTTCATTTCTTATGAAAATCGCATAAGTTTGCGTAATTTTGTACCCTAATAGGAGGAGGGCGCGGCAAGGACGTGCGCCAGCGCAAGGTAGACCTTGCCAACGGTGGATGGCTGGCAGATAGCTGGAGGATAGTCCAAAATCTTCCAGCTGTCTGCCATTTATTATAACAGCGTGGCAATAAAGTTGCTGTGTGAAGCCTGCCACGACAATGGTGAGGAACGACCACGGTGCCGATTACGCCATGGCTGACTAATGCGTTTTATGGCTTAACATGTTCAAGTATTGAACCCAAATGATACTCTACCACGCTATGTTCTTTGTCATACGTTGTATCAACCACTTGCACCAGCGCACTCTCACGGTCTTTGTTGTAACCCACGAACAAGCGTAGGGCATCGTAACGCTTGAGATATCGTTTACCATCGCTTTCATCTATGAAGGTGTATTTTTTCAAAGTGGGCTGCTTGAGCTCACGATATTCAATCTTCTTCTCGCCACTCATAATATCATCGAAGTAACACTTCTTGATAATCAATGACAGCACCTTCATGCCTGTGGTGTCAAAAGTAGACTCAGCCTTCACAATGCGTTTTTCTAAGCACTGGAGTGCTGGATTGTAGGTGTACTTTGTGATGGAGCCATCCACAATCTTCTCAATGATAGTGTTGACGACAGGCAACGGCACAACATACCATTCTTGAGGATGATGTACATTTCCGTCATTATCCGTAACTGTAAGCTGGAGCTGTACCGCATCAAGCACTTGGTGGACAAGCGTTTCAAAGACATGACTATTCATGTTCACAATCTTATAGCTTGCCTCCACTTTTACTGGAGCCATGAGATAGGTAGGCTCATTGGCAGCATTCGCAACGCGCTCTTCCACGGAATTGATGGTGAAACCTATCTTATAGAGGTTGTCGTACTTTCTAATCTCTGGATTATTAGACAACGAACTGAGAATATAGATGTAACCAGTTACTTTGTCACCATCTTCCACACCATCAGAATCTTTGAATACATTATCCACCTCTTTCTGTGTTGCTGTTATTGCGTAACCGCTTGCCATCACATTCTTACGCAAGGTTTGCAATAGTATGTCAGTTTCAGTACCATTCTCAAAGATACAGCGTGTGCGTCCATCCTTGGTGCCATTTGATGCTGTCATTTGTTCACCGATGCTGGCGAGATAAAGCAGTTGTCCATCTACTACATAGTAAGCACCTTGTAGCATATTGTCGGTCTTTGATGTCTTGACAAGACTTCTCTTTCCCTCTTTTAGTTCTTGATGAACCTTCAAGAAGCCAGACTGAAAGGCAGCAAAATCCTCACACACCTTGCGCTGAGCATAGTGGTCAGGCTGAGTTCTCCCAGCCTGAACTTTCTGCATATCTTCAGGTATATCGAATAACGACGTCTCTTTTTCGCTAATATCGAGCAAAGGGTCGTTGAACAATTCTTCTAATTCCTTATCTATATCCATAACGTTTATTACATTTTAAGAATACCAAGTCTATCATATGGTTCAAGCATATCTACAGCATCACGACGCAATGCAACCAAATTTCGTGCAAACTGTTTTTCTTTCAAATCAGCTCCACTTCTACTTGGGGGTCTTCCACCGTGTGCTTCGCACCATTCTGTTATCTCCAGTAAGGTCTTAACCCTGCGATCATTCGCTGTCAATCGTGCTTCCTTGGGACGGACACCATCCAACAAGGGGTCATCAAACAGCTCTAAAAGTTCTTGTGGCCACTCCATGTTTAATCATTATTTTCAGGTTCGTATTCCAGTCCCTTCATTTTTCTAATCTTCAGATTATAAATCATCTGATAAGCCACTGCCAATTCCTTTACCTTAGGGTCAGAAGAGTTGAGAGACGGCATAGCACCGTCATGGGCAGCTACCCATTCTTTCAATGGTCCTTTAAACAGCATGATGGCAGTGTCAATAGACATGTCAAATTTCTGCTCAGCGATAGTGTCTTGTATCACTTTCAGTGTTGGCGCATCTACTGTTTTAGACAATACCTCATAAGCACGCTGGAAGGGATTGATGGTATCTATGAGATTGATGCTCAATTTGTCGATATTTATGAAACGATTGGCGAGTTTCATCATTCTATTGCCCTCACTTCCACGTTCTTCTTCGTTTTCATATATCTCAGTGATGTCAATAGGATTACCCTTGTCGTCCACAATATCATTTCCTTTGATGATGGTGTCGAGCAATACACGCTGGCGCACTTCCTCCACCTCGCCCTCGGTTAGGTCAGGATATTTTTCACGAATAACCTTAGGGATAAGGTGCTGAGTGATATTCTCTGCTGTGGTGCTGCCGCTTATAGCCTTCACCACCAGGTCTTCTTGCAGAATACTTGCTTTCAGATCATCCAACTGCTCTTCAACAATCTGCTTGGTCTTAGCACTTGACAGCGGCTTCAATCCCTCAACTACTATGGTGTGAACGGTGTCATCCGAGTCTTCCTCAGGCTCTTCCGTAGTCTTAAAGTGCCAGCTGGGTGCCATCACCTGTTCCATGAGCAACGATGCAGTGATTGCTTTCAGAAAATCGTTCACAGCCACCTTTACATCGGGTTGGTCTGCATCGGGCATGGCTATCATGTTGATAAAGCGAGCAGTATCTTTGCCCTTGCTGTCACGGGTACAGCGTCCAATAATCTGCACCACTTCTGTCAGTGAGCCACGCACACCGATGGTAAGACAGGTGTCGCACCATTCCCAGTCGAATCCTTCCTTGGCTGTGCCCAGTGCGATGATGAAGTCCATATCATCAGCCTTCTTCATCTTGTTGAGATAGCTGTAGACTCCAGCGCGTGTCTTCGGGTCATCATCTACAAGGTCTGCCAGTTTCACTCGTCTACCATCCTTAGTCTCCAGTGTATAAATGCCACCGCCGTGGTTGTAATCACGCTCCACCACAGTGCCAATAAGTTTCATAATGTCTTCCACCTCCTGATATTTGCCTCTGGCGGTGCTTGCGCGGCTGTTGATACTCGGAATGTGGATGATGGTCTTGCGATGGGTGTCCAGCACCTCGCCGATATGGTCGAGATATACACCCTTATAGAAGTGATAACCTAGCACAAGATTCTTCAGATATTTGTAGCCATTGAGCTGCTGATAGTAGTTGTAGCTTACGGGATAGAAGCGTGCCTCGTCCTCTGTACGAAGCACCGGAATACCATCGCCACGGAAATAGCTGCCTGTCATGGCTACAATATGCCCGGTAGAGTTGTTCATCACACGGCGGACTGTATCGCCCAATCCGCTGTTTGCATCAGCACTGGTATGGTGAAACTCGTCAATAGCCAGCAGACAGTCGTTCCAGTCCTCATCATTCAGTTCCTTCATGGCATTGCGCAGTGTGGCATGGGCACACACCAACACCTTCGATTTGGTTTCTTTGCGCATGAACTCACAAAAGCGTCCAGCCTTGTCGCTTTCATTGCCTGTGGAGGAACACAAGTCGTAATAAGGTGCTAAACGCCAATCATCAAAGAAACCATATTTCTTCAAGTCAGTGTTGCGGAATGAGCGACCAATACTCTTTTCGGGTACGGCAACAACTACCTTTTTAATGCCTTGATTCACCAATTTGTCGAGGGCTATGAACATCAGTGCACGACTCTTGCCACTGGCAGGAGGGGCTTTAATCAGCAGAAATCGCTTGTCTCTATATTGATATGCTTTGGCTTGCATCTCGCGCATACCTAGTTCATCGGTGTTACTAGATGTGCCACGCTGAGCATAGTGTATGTCTACGAAGTTAATCTTTGGTTGTTCCATCTTGTTTTTCCATTGAATTTTTCTGATGATTTTTTATCTGTAACTCCAGAAGCTTAACGCGCTCACGCAACTGCTCTATGGTAGGTAGCTGCTTCACAATCTCTTCTATCTGTACATTATTATATGAGGCAACTCCCAATGGCGTTGTGATGCCTCTGAATGCCAGTTGCACGTCCGTTCTATCCATATTACTGCAAATCAGCAGTCCTATGGTTGGATTGTCACTTTCACGCTTGACGGCTTCATCTACTGCTGCCACATAGTAATTGAGCTTGCCAGCAAACTCAGGCTCAAATGCGACGGCCTTTAACTCAACCACCACATAGCAACGCAGATAGATGTGATAGAAGAGCAAGTCGATGCGACGTGACCTGCCAGCCACCACAATCTCTTTCTGACGACCAACAAAGGCAAAGCCCTTGCCCAACTCCAAGAGGAAATCTGCCATCTGTATTGTCAATGCGGCTTCGAGTTGTGCCTCACTGAAACCATCGGGTAGTGTAAGGAAGCCAAAGTCATAGTTCTCTTTGGTTATCTCCTGCGCCAACGCAGCTTGTGGCAATGGGAGCTTGTCTGCAAAGTTGCTCACTGCGCCTGGATGCTTATGATAGACATCGGCATCCATACTGTTCTTCAGTGCGCTGCAACTCCAGCCGTTTTCAATCGTTCTGCGGATGTAGAAAAGAGCTTCTTCTACATCCTTTGTCTTCTTGATGATTTCCACGTGATGGCTCCATCCTATCAGTGAGAACAAGATAGGGAAAGGTGTTCCATCTACATTGCTCTCCAATTCTGAAACAGCCCGTTTCAGTTTTGTTTCAAACTGAATATCAGGAGCTTGTAATTCTGAAATAGGCCATTTCAGTTTTTCAGAATAGAAGAGATACCATTGCTTCATGTGCCATAGGTTTCTGCTTCCAAAACCTTTCTCGTCAGGGAATGCATGCTGAAGATCAAAGCTCAGTTGTTCTACCACACCGCTTCCCCAACGTTCCTCTGCCTTGCGCATAACCAATTCACGACCAAGTTGCCATTTCCACAGCAACTTCTCACCATTCACCTTGATCACAGCTCGTACCTTTGCCTGTTGGTAGCGTGCTTTCAGTGACTCCAACCATTCTCCATACTCTGTATCCAAGTGGGTGTCGTGTATGTGTGGCACTGATATGTTGTTTCTTATATCGTCGCTCATGTTTTTATTTTTTTTAATTGTGTACGCAGCGCGTACACAATGTTTTTATAACGTGTGAACTCTATCTTTGTTGTCCCAATTGGGTACGCATGCGTACCCAATTCACTTCGCCGTCATCTTCTCATAGAGTTTGAAGAGACATTCCAGCCTTGCCTCGTCATTGGCAAAGGGATAGCCGGGATAGCAGCTCTCCACCAAGTCGTCGAGCACATGGTGGGCATTGCGCAGGTCTTCAGGCATCTTCTCCGGGTCATATAGCTCTGCCAAGGTCTTCTCGGGATGGTCAGCTCGGGTAAGGAGGACTTCTTCAGCAGCTTCGCTCAATGCTTGCTTCTTCTCGGCGGTGAGTTTGGGGAAGGGGAAAGTGTTATAACAGAGCTGGGCGGAGTAGCGGTAGTCGGTTTTCAGTCTGCCGCCTACCGTGCGCACCCATGCCATGTGCATGCGGGAGGTGAGGATGCCGAAAAGCCAAAGCTTGGCATCGTAGATGGCGAAGGCTAAATTTGACACAACATTACCAGCTTCAAGGTAACCCATTGGAATGTATTCACGTGCTTCTGAAGACACACCTGGTATGATGATGCACTCCGATAAGATGGGATGCTCCCTAAACTGATAGGGCTTTTCTGCAAGTTTCTGGCCATCTTTACTATCAAGACGCATCTGTCTTGTTTTGGCAACCCGACTTGCGATAATAGGATTCTTCAGAGCATCATCTTTGTCTGCATCATCTATCCAAAAGCAAAAACGCTCTTTACCATTAATAAATTCTTCCGAGCCATATATTTGTTTGATGTATTTCTTGTCATTGGGATATTCTGCTATAAACTCGCTATATTCGCTTGGTTCAAGCAAGAGGTTTCCACCATCGTAGGGCATCGAACCAAATGTTGCCTTTGGCAAACCTTCGGGTATTTGGTTGTTCTTACATACAATGGTGCTGCTACCTGCAGATAAATATGGATTTATAAAAGACGTTTCAAGTTTCGTTTCTCCTGTGTATATAGCTTTCTTATCTTTTGACATATTAGCTACACCTATTATAATGACTGTTACTCCTGCATTGTATTTTGCATTATTACTCCATTTAAAAGAGGTGTATGCAAAACGTATTTCTTGCCCCTTGTTTAATATTTCAGGCCATAAAATACCGACTTGTTCTCCTTGGCATATACTGTTTGTACTAACAAAAGCATATTGAGCTTTTGTGCCTTGAATATATTTGGACGCTTCATAAAACCAAATTGAGATATAGTCAAGTATCTTTGAATTCTTAAGCGAACCAAATGCAATAGATATGTCCTTTTTTTGCTCAGCAGATTGAAGTTTACTTCCCAAGTATGGCGGATTGCCAAACACAAACACCTCTTCATCTGCAGTGTGTGGGCATACCTCCTCCCAAACCAAACGACACGCGTTGCCACATACTATCTGAGTGATATTGTGCAGAGGCAGGGCTTGAGTGTTCACGCCAAAGTCGTCATGTAACTTGCGGTTCATCTGATGCTCTGCCAACCACATAGAGAGCATTGCCACCTCATGCGGAAAGTCGAGCAACTCGATGCCATAGAACTGCTTGAGCTGGATGACAGAGCTGTCAAAGAAGTCAATCTCTGGGATAATCTGGCGCATCAGACGCAGAATATCCATTTCGAGCATACGGAGAGCCTTATAAGTGATAATCAAGAAATTGCCACTACCGCAAGCAGGGTCAAAGAACTTCATCTTTGACATGCGCAGCAACAGCTTCTCGCAGTCACGACGAATAGCCTTTGCATCTTTATGGAACTGGTTGTCTGAGAGTCCACCTATATCATGCTGACGCTTCTTTTGTTCATATTGGTCACGCAGATGGTTGTATGCCCCCTGAAGGTCGTCCAAAAATAAAGGATTGATGACCTTCATAATGTTAGGTACACTGGTATAGTGCATGCCTTGATTGGCACGCACATTAGGGTCTACCACCGCTTGAATCATTGAGCCGAAGATGTCCGGATTGATGTTCTTCCAGTCCAGTTCGCCACACTCAATAATGATTTTGCGTGAGCGGAAGCCCATCTTTGGTATCTGTATGTGCTTGGCAAACAGTCCACCATTCACATATGGAAATTGAGAGATTATCTTCAAAGTGTCTTCGTTACGCAAGCGCACGTCCATAACGTTGAAGGCTGCATCTAGATAGTCAGCCAAATCAGAGCCATCCTCCTTGGTGTAGCGCACCACAGAACCGGTGAAGAGGTTGTCTTCAAAGATACCAGTATCCTCTGCAAAGAAACAGAATAGGAGTCGTGCAATGAAAATGTTGAGGTCGTGCAACTCGCTGCGGCTGCTGAACTCGTTGTAAGCACGTAGCTCGTCGTGCAGTTTAGCCAACTTCTCTGCAGCCTTCACATCGGCAGGACTCTCATCAATATTGGTGAACCGTTCCACACCGCACAAGGGGTAGAAAAAGGCGAAGTCGCAGTAAAGGCGATTAAGTGGGTTCTCATAACTCTCTTTTTCCCTCATGTCATAGGCCAATATGGTCTCGCCATCACTTACTGCCACAATCTTCGGAGCAGCTTTGATGATCTGTGGGTCTTGTTTCATCTCCTCCAGCGTTGCCGTCAATGATGTGGTGGATACCGATTTATAGCCAAACAACCCTTTGATAAGCAAGCCGTCGTAGCGAGCCAACACACCCTTACCGTCACGATAGCGACGGATGTCGGCATCGCCCTTACCGAATGCCTTCAATATTTCGTAACCTACTTCGCCAGCCACCACATCTTTCTCTTTGAAGACGGTGAGGGCAGACTCAATATCTTGGTAGCTTAAATTCTGTTTCTTTGCCATATTGTTTTAGATGTCGTTGTTGATGATATTTGTTATATAAGGGTAAATAATTATTTGCCGGATAGTTCCCTTTGCCAGAATGGCAAACAAGTTGAGATAATAACAATGAACTTTGTTACGAGCGAGGTTTTACGCTACTCCTTGGTCGTCATCTGCGTCGGGGCTGCGTCAGCACCGTGTCGTTGACAATAAAGTGATGGGGATGTGGGGGCAAAATTACGAAAAATGTTCTTAAAACGTTTCATTTCTTATGAAAATCGCATAAGTTTGCGTAATTTTGTACCCTAATAGGAGGAAGGTTTGTCAAAACTCGCAAGCTGTACGCCCCGAAGGGGCAGCCCCACATAGCCCAGGGCAGCGCCCTGGGTTAAAAGACGAACACGAGCCATACGCCCTGCAAGGGCAAAAGCTTAATTATTATGGTGTTGCCCTTCTTGCTCTGGCAAGCGGCAAAGCCGAGTCCAGGGCGCATTGTTAATTATATTCACCATGATACCCAGGGCGCTGCCCTGGGCTATGTGCTTTTGGGCTTTCAGCCCGCGTTAATTGAGTTTTGTCCACCTCCCACGCACCCCACCAGGGGGTGCAGTGGTCTCCACTGCACCAACCAAGCAAAAAATAACAAAATAATAGATATGATTCAGGAATTTCAAATACGAGTGCTACCCGTGGTAGCCTCGAGCGAGCAAAACATAATAAGCTACATTGCCGACGAAAAGGGCATCGACGCACGCACCGTCAACGCTGTGCGTGTGCTGAAGCGTAGCATCGACGCGCGCCAGCGCACCATCTTCATCAACCTCACCGTGCGTGTCTACATCAATGAGATACCGCAGGACGCCGAGTACGTACACACCGAGTACGGCGACGTGAGCCAGAAGCCGCAGGTGGTAGTGGTAGGCGAGGGCCCCGGCGGACTCTTCGCCTCGCTGCGTCTCATCGAACTGGGCTTGCGCCCCGTGGTGCTTGAGCGCGGCAAGGATGTGCGACAGCGCAAGGTAGACCTCGCCAATATCACCAAGACGCAGAGCGTAGACCCCGAGAGCAACTACTGCTTCGGCGAGGGCGGCGCCGGCGCCTATTCCGACGGCAAGCTCTACACTCGCTCGAAGAAGCGCGGCAGCATCGAGAAGATTCTCAACGTGTTCTGCCAGCACGGAGCCTCTACGTCTATCCTCGTCGACGCCCATCCGCATATCGGCACCGACAAGTTGCCGCAGGTTATCGAGAGCATGCGCAACACCATCATACGCTGCGGCGGCGAGGTTCACTTCCAAACCAAGATGACCCGACTGCTGCTCGAGGGCGACAAGGCGGTGGGCGTTGAGGCTGTCGACCTGCAGACCGGTGCCGAGAAGACCTTCCGCGGACCTGTCGTTCTCGCCACGGGTCACTCCGCACGCGACGTCTACCGCTATCTTGCCGAGGCGAAGATAGAGATTGAGGCGAAGGGCATCGCCGTCGGTGTGCGTCTTGAGCATCCGTCGCAGCTGATTGACCAGATACAGTATCACTCGCGCAACGGACGCGGCAAGTATCTGCCTGCTGCCGAGTATAGCTTCGTGACGCAGGTGGACGGACGCGGCGTCTACTCGTTCTGCATGTGTCCCGGCGGTTTCGTCATTCCGGCGGCTACCGACAAGCAGCAGCTCGTCGTTAACGGCATGAGCCCCAGCAACCGCGGCACGCAATGGTCCAACTCGGGCATGGTCGTGGAGACACGCCCTGAGGACGTGGGCGGCGACGATAACGATCCGCTGCGCGTGATGCACTTCCAGGAAGAACTGGAGCGTGCGTGCTGGCAGCAGGGCAACATGAAGCAGACCGCTCCGGCGCAGCGCATGGCAGACTTCGTGAACAACCGCTTGAGCTACGACCTGCCCAAGAGTAGTTACGCTCCCGGCCTCATATCCTCGCCTCTTCACTTCTGGATGCCGCAACATGTGGGCAAACGCCTGCAGGAGGGCTTCAAGAAGTTCGGCAAGATGAGTCACGGCTTCCTCACCAACGAGGCTGTGCTCATCGCCACCGAGACCCGCACATCGTCGCCCGTGCGCATCACACGCGACTTCACCACGCTGCAGCACGTGCGCATCCAGGGACTCTTCCCCTGCGGCGAGGGCGCTGGCTATGCCGGTGGCATCGTCTCGGCTGGTGTCGACGGCGAGCGCTGCGCAGAGATGTGCGCTGAGTATCTGAACAAGTAAACAGCTGAAGAATCCAGCCGGCGATTACACTAAATCGCCGGCTTTTTTATGTCTGATAACAGCTTCTTTTATATTTAATTGCAGCTTCGTTTATATTTAATTGCAGCTTCGTTTATTTCTAATCTGAAACTATGCGCAATTACCGCAGCACAATAACCCTATTCCCACAATGCGGTAACGCTGTTTTATATATGCGGTAATGTCAGTTTTGCTGCGCGGTAATTTACCCAAAATAAACCTGTTGGCGGAATTAATTTAGTGCATACTTAATTCTACCAATGGGCTTGTTGTTAATGAAGTTTATGTATTGCAGAATAGTAAGTGCACTAATTTTGTACGGCATCTGGTTGTCGCCTCCCCACGGGATGTACTTCGTCTTGTCGTTGATAATGATTGGCGCGATGTTGTGCTCCTCCTTGAAGACTTCGGATGTCTTGGAGGTGAAGGCTGCGGAGACGTGGGCACCGGGGATAGTGACAACGGATGTAGGTGGGATAAATGAAAAATCGCTCATATCTTGCTTTTTTAGGGCAAAGATAAGGAGAGAAATGTGCGGTGGAAAAGACAATACTAAATTGAAAGTAAGTCATATAGTTGTAAATTCTCCTTAATTTTTTTAGTTGGTTGTGGTGGAATCTCGTAAAAAAGCTTTATTTTTGTATTCTGATTATTACATACAGACATACAAACAAGAAATATAGCAAACAAGAATTTAAATCGGATAAAGTTAATGCTTGTTGAGAAGAAGAAAACAGGCAAATGGCTTGCCGAGCAACTTGGAAAAGACCAAACCACGATTTCAAAGTGGTGTACGAATTCCAACCAACCTGATATAGAAAGTGTTATGAGGACAGCTAAATTGTTAGCTGTTGACATCAACGACCTTCTTATAAGCAACAATGTTGAATAAACTATTAATATGGAAGCGACGAAACTACCTTTAGCGAGTATATTCACGGGACACCGTGTATTTGACATCCCTTTCTATCAGCGTTCATACGTTTGGAAGAAAGAGCAATGGGAGCGTTTTCTTGAAGATATGGAGTTCGTTTCCATAGAGTCGAAAGATTACTTCTTGGGTTCTGTGATATTAAAGCAGCAGAATTTAAATATGGGTGTTACGGCTGATCATAGAACTGTAATTGATGGTCAGCAGCGTTTCACTACTATTGTTATTTTCTGTAAAGCATTATGCTTGAAGACAGGCGAATTGGATGAGTTCGATAGATATTTCATGGTTCGCAACAAAAAAGAAGGTACAAAAAAATGCGCTTTGGTTCATAGCATGAATGACAGAAAGGACTTTGAACAAGTAGTAAGTCTAACAGAAGATAAGCCAATTGACGATGCCGGTAACAGCAGTATCTTACAAGCATACAATTATTTCCAAGAGAAGATTGATGTAAATAAAGTAGATGTTGACGAGTTGCTAAGTCACCTCATATTTATCGATATAGAGTTACACCCCAATGACGATGAACAAGCTATATTCGATACAATCAACTCTCTTGGAGTTCGGTTGACTACAGCCGAACTTTTGAAAAACTATTTTTTTACAGAAAGTACGTTTGAGGAATACCAAGAATTATGGGTGCCAATCTTTGAAAAAGACAAGGGCACATCAGAATATTGGAATTCCCAGATAACAGCAGGAAGACTGAAGAGAAATAACATTGATGCGTTTTTCTCAGCATTTCTCAATATCAAAATCCAAGACCGCAAAATTGGGGTTGACAACGAACATAAGAATATGTATCGCCGTGTAGATTCTATATTTGCCAGTTACAAGGATTTAATAGCCACTTACAACATTGACAAGAAAGAACTGTATCGAGAAATTATTGAATATGCGAAGCTATATGCCAAATATATAAATTCGGATGTCGTGGAATCAGACATACCAAGCAAATCTTGTGTAGAAAGAATCAATTTCATGATATTTACCCTTGACTGTTCTACGATGCTTCCGTACATTCTTTACGTTTTGAAAAATGTGAAGAATGAAAAAGAGCGAAATGACATATTTGAATACTTGGAATCATACGTGGTGCGCCGTGCAATATGCAAAAGTGAGAATAATAGCTTCAGCGATTTGTTCTCTGAAATTCTCATCGGCAATGAGATAAAGACATTTGAGGACTTGAAGAGCCTTATAGAAAATCGAGACGAAATGGCTTTGGCATTTCCGAATGATGAAAAGATGCAAGAGTGTTTCCATGATATAGAGCAGCCCAACAAACGTGCATTGGCAATACTCTATCTGATGGAGTCAAGGGTTAGGAACAATCAGCCTCATGCCACAAAGATTCTGTCTTTCTCGGAGTACAGTTTGGAGCATATCATGCCGAAAAAATACGAAAAGAGCTGGCCCCTTAACGATGGATATGATGAGGAGACAAGAAGAATGATGATAAATACGTTGGGTAATATGGCAATGTTACCACAAAAGTTAAACTCTTCTGTTAGCAATGCTGATTGGAATACTAAAAAGAATGGTAAGGGAACAAGGAAGGGTATATCGTATTTTGCATCAGACCTTGTGACGATGAAAGGTGTTGTCACTTGCCCAGAATGGAATGAGGACACTATTTGGAATCGTGCAGAATGGTTGGCTAATATAGCGATAAAGATATGGCCGTCATACCAAGAGACGAATGACGATGACTTTGACATAGAGGCAGAAACAGAACTTGACCAAGTAAATCAAGAAGATGAAAGTGCCAAGTCAAGAAACATGAACCACGACAATACGAAGTATTCGTTTGACGGAACAGAGTTTCTTTCAAAGTCGGAGTTTGTCGTAACATTGGTGAGAAAGTACTTGGAGAATCATCCTCAATTGACATACAAAGAACTGAAAGGCAAATATCCAGACAGGCTTTGCGCAAAAGGATATAAGTTTAGAGGGTTTCTCTGTACAGAAAAAGATTATAACGAATGGAACAATAAGTACAAAGAAAAGCGTTATCAGCCTAACAAGGAGAATCACAGGTTGACATCCTCGGATGGTGTTGTTTTCTATGTGAACACACAGTGGACTAAAGAGGGTGTTGACAAATTGGTAAAGATAGCAAAGGCTGATGGATTTAGTATTTATACAAGAAACAAGTCGTAAGATAATAGAAAAGAATAAAGTAGAATTGCTCAAAGAGCAAACAAATAAAATAGAAGAAGTCCTCACTGTTCTTCGGACACAATTCGGTGAAGAGTTTGAGGATGAAGAGAATTACCTCTCAATAGTTGTTGATAATCTTAAAAATAAGTAATAAGACTAATGTCAGAACTGAAATATAATGTTTTAGATCTATTCTGTGGATGTGGTGGGCTTTCTCTTGGCTTTGAGGAAGCTGGTTATAACGTATTGTTGGGAATTGACATTTGGGAAGATGCCTTAAAAACATACGCTTACAATCACAAACATAGTAAGACCTTGTGTGCTGATATGTCAACACTCCGTGGTGAGGATGTGAAAGACATTATCGGTGACAATTGCGTGGATGTTATTATTGGTGGTCCTCCATGCCAAGGCTTTTCCATCGCAGGAAAACGGATTGTTAATGATGACAGAAACAAACTGTACAAGGGATTTGTCAGAATGGTTGAATATTTCAAGCCTAAAGCCTTTGTTATGGAAAACGTGCCAAACATACTCTCGATAGGTGATGGTGCGGTAAGAGAAACTATTATCAATGACTTTAAGAGCCTTGGTTACACCGTAGAGACTAAAGTTTTGACAGCTTCTGACTATGGCGTTCCACAAAATCGAAGACGTGCGGTATTTGTTGGATTGACGAAAGGAAACTTTGATTTTGATATACCTATGGTCGCAGAAAAGGTAACCACAAAAGAAGCCTTGTCCGATTTGCCAGAGCAAAGCATAGAAGATGGAGGTAAGTATTCTGTGGAGAGTACTTCTGGATACCAAAAACTTATGCGTATTAATAGTATAGGAGTTTACAACCATGAGGTGACACAACATAATGAACAGACTGTAAGAATAATCTCAATGGTTCCAGATGGTGGAAATTATAAGGATTTACCAAAGGAGTTCCAAGAAACAAGAAAAGTTCATATTGCATGGACTCGTTTGAATAGTAAGCGACCAAGCATCACTATTGATACAGGACATAGACACCATTTCCATTATAAATGGAATCGTGTGCCAACTGTAAGGGAAAGTGCAAGAATCCAGTCTTTCCCTGATGACTTTATATTCTTGTGTAGTAAAACCAGTCAATACAAACAAGTGGGTAATGCTGTTCCTCCACTAATGGCAAAAGCAATAGCAGAACAATTAAAGAAGCAACTGTAATGGCAGAAAAAGAGATGAAATACTATCGAATCCCAGACAAGGATTGGTTTAGAATACATTTCGTAAGACCACGTTTCAAGGGCAACATTGAAAATGTGTTGCTCTACATGGCTAATGAATGTTGCCGAATACCCAAATGTTCATGCAGCGAGTATAGTAAGCGTTATTATAATGCCATAAAGATGTTTCCGGGAAACATTGACATGAAGAAGAAAACACTTGATAATTGGAGAACAGAGATTCCTGCTTTGTTTGGTTTCTATACAGAAGACAAGAAATCGGATGTAACGGAAACATCAAGTATGGCTACATTTCTTCACGAAAATCAAGATTTGACCCAATTTTTGCGCATTTTCTTATATTCTTTTCAGTTCCCTGGTGGACACATGAAAGGAAAGGATGTCAAAGAAATAATAGAGCATGGCATTAAGTTTAAGCCAGCACGCACAATCATACAAGTGCTTATGGCAGGAAATAAAATTCTCAACGATAACGGCACTGAGAAAGAAATGTCATTGTCTGCGGAAGAAGCTACATATTGCATATTCAATGATTTAAGGGTCACAACTGCCAAAGTTTCAGCAGAAGATGTTGCAAAAGTAATCTTGGAGAACAGAAAACAAAGAGTCAAATATTATAATCCCCAAGACATTCAGAGCTATTCTTTAACAGGTACTGCAAGAACAAAAGGGGATATGACCAGATATGCAGGAGACATTCTTGACTATATGGAAATAGCAAATCTCTTGATTAAGAGAAACGGATATTTCTATCTGAAAGGAAATGAACTTGTTGCATTGAAAACATTTGCTGACGACAATACATGGTTCAATGGATATGATAGCATATATGGTAAAAAAGGTTTGGTTACGGCAGATATTTCAAAGATTGAGCCAGCATGGTTTGATTACGTCCAAGATTCCATGAAACCAGACCTGTTCAAGTCAGACATCAAAACTATTTTGGCTAATACTGGCGAGGTTGATGTTGTTGTCGAAACAAGGATTAAAGATGTCGTTACTTCTGGAGACAGAACGACTAAAGACATCGGAAATCTGGGAGAAGCACTTATCTGTGGACACGAGAAGATGCGTCTAAAGATAAATGGATATGATGAGTTTGTACGTCTTGTGCAAATTGTTGACAGCCCCTCATACCATCCAGGCTTTGACATAGACAGTTTTGAGGGAGATGGAACAGAAAACCACCGATATATAGAGGTGAAAACAACAGTAAGCAAGAAGAAAATACAATTGTACGGATTCCATATGTCCACAAATGAATGGAGAGTTGCAAACACAATAAAAGAACATTATTGTGTGTATCGTCTTATGCTTAGCGAAGAAGATCGTATTTTGTATATTCTTCGAAATCCAGTAGCACTGTACAAAGAAGATAAAATCGAAGCTGAACCACGCAATGGTATGGAGATTTCTTTTTCTACAGATACGTTTGACAAAACAGAATTATTGACATGGAAAGAATAAGAGTTGCATCACTTTTTTGCGGTTGTGGTGGAATGGACTTAGGTGTAATAGGTGGATTCACATACTTGGGCAAAGAGTATGGTGAAAATCCATTCGATATTGTATATTCGGTAGACAATGATGATTATTGCACAAAAATTTACAATGACAATTTTGACCATAAGTGTATCATTAAGGATGTACGAAATATAGAAATAGACAAATTGCCTCAATTCGATATGCTTATTGGAGGTTTTCCTTGTCAATCGTTTTCTATTTCAGCTCAAAACCCTCCTCGTTTAGGCTATAAGGATGAAAGAGGCATGTTGTTTTTTGAAATGGTAAAGATTCTCAAAGAACGTCAGCCCCGATTTTTTATTGCAGAGAATGTAAAGGGTATTATGTCAGCCAATAAAGGCAAGGCATTCCCGATGATTATTAAAGAGTTCACGGATGCAGGATATAAGGTTACATATAAACTCTTGAACGCTTCCGAGTATGGTGTGCCACAAAAGCGTGAGCGTGTCATTATTGTTGGTTTCAAGAACGAGGATGATTATTTGAAATTCAAGTTTCCGATAAAATCAAAATTGTCAGAAAGGAAAGTTCTTGGAGATGTAATCATGGAAGAAGCCAATAATGACGAAAGTCTGTTTTTCAGTGAAAGAGCAGTGGCTGGCATGATGGCTGTGCGTGAGAAAATGAACAAAGGACGTGCTATGAGATTAGATGAGCCTTGTAATACCGTAAGTGCCCATTTGGCAAAGGTGAGTCTCAATAGTACAGACCCTGTATTTATGGTGGGCGAACGTTATCGTAGATTCTCGACTCGTGAAGCTGCACGAATTCAATCTTTTCCTGATACGTTTAGGTTCAACTCAGTTTCACAAGCTCGTCAATACAAGGCAATAGGTAATGCCGTTCCTCCTGTATTGATGTGGCATGTCATTCGTTCTCTCCACAAGGTGACAATTGTTCACCAAGTGGATTTTGAGGACGTGAAAGCGGAATACCCCAATACGATTGTTGAAAACAAAACGGTGGTAGCAGTTCCTCGAATATCGTTTGGTAGATGTTCCTATAATGAGGATAAAAATGTATTGATTAGTCTTGTAAAGGCTGATAATATGGAGCAGTACCTTGACCGCTCTGCAAAAGTATATTACACAGGAAAGAAATTCCCATCAACTGTTGCGCTAAACAAGTTGTATTATTTTATGCCATACATAAAGCGTAAGGGAGTGAGAGACCTCTATATGATAAAGATTGCACGAGTAGGAACAAAGAAAGAAGTGCATCCTGAATGCGATGACAATGATTTCAGACTTGTCTTTGAAATTGAATATGTAGGACAATACTTTGATGATTATGTCCCTGTACATTTGGATATTTGGAGGGCATTTACAGATACTACAATGTCTAATCTGGCAAAAAGTAAAGAAGAAAAGATTCTCTTAAATGGGTAAATTTATAGAACTTATAGATGATGATAACCAGTCTGTGCTCATAAACACAGACTGGATTATCTATATAGAAGAAGATACAAAAGATCAGGTTATTGTTTATTGGGGTGTACCGCTTTCTAATGGCCAAGGCTCTATAATTGCACGGAAACAATTTAAAGTTTCAATACATCAACTTAAAGAAAAATTGAATATTTATGAAGAATGACTCTGCAAATGGAGAAGCTTTTTTGATTCCAATAGATGAAAAAATCAAAGAATTCAAAATTCATTTAGATTCTCATCCACGAACCATTTTTTCTGCAAAATATGGTGATGGGAAAAGTTTCTTTATGAACAAAGCAATAGAGTATATTTCTAGAGAATATGATTATGTTTTTCTGAAGATATATCCTATAAACTACCAAGTACTTGAAAATAAAGATATTTTCGAGATGGTAAAGCATGATATTCTATATCAGATGCTCTTAAAAAACATTATAGAAAGCGACTATGATGTGGATGAAAATGTCGCAATGTCGTTCTTCTTACAAAATAACATCAACAGTGTGTTTGAATATTTCTTTGACTATCTCCAAATATTGAATTCTGATAACCAAGTAATAAAAAGCGCATTGTTAGGGTATCAAACAATAAAAGTGTTTAAAACCTTTAGAAACGCATATTTAAAATATAAGAAAGAATGTTCAAAAGATGATTATGTCTGTAATTTTTTAGACAAAGTAAAGACAAATTTTTCTATAGAAGAAGATATTATCACAAAAGTCATAAAAGATAACATAAAAAAATGCGGAAAGAAAGTGGTTCTTGTGTTTGAAGACATGGACAGAATAGACCCTGCACATCTTTTTAGAATCATGAACGTATTATCTGCTCAAATTGATTATCCTTATAGACTTGGTATGCCCACTGATGAAAGTCTTATAGGCAATAAGTTTGATGTTGACAATGTAGTAATGGTTCTAGATTATAGAAATTTAGAAAACATATTCCATCATTTTTATGGGGCAAATACTGACTTCAAAGGCTATGTATCGAAATTCTCTTCGCGCGGATATTTTAAGTATTCCCTCAAAGAGGTTAGAGAAGAATACATTTATGATTATTTTTCGCAAAAAACAGAATTAGATAAATCTATGGTTAAGTTTTTCATAGATTCAAAAGTATTAAGTAATTATAGATTGCGAAATATAAAAGAGGCTTGTGAAGATTTAGATAAACAAATATCTCCAGACTGTAATTATAAAGGGACAGAAATAATATGTAGCCACAAAATTCTGAAAATGATAATCATCTTGCAGCGGCTTGGATGTGACAATAGTCACCTCTTTAACAATGTCGACAATATAATGAAGAATCACAGGGAAGAATTCCTCAAATTGTTTCCTGCATATATTTTGTACAAAAAGAAAGATTTTCCATATTCATTATATTTGCCTGGAGAAAGAGCTACGGATTACTGGGAGATAGAATATAAAAAAATATTAGAAGATGGTGATGCGCAAATCGAATGCGTCCCTATTGGTGGAAAATGTTATAATGAAATGACAACCTTAAGACAAATGTTTGAAACAATGTTCAGACTCATTTCTCAATAAAAGCAGAGTTGAATATCGTATAAGTGGATGTACATATTAAGTGCATCCACTTATGGTGCTAATATGTTGAAGACAAATCAAGCAAGAAATCGTAGATGCAGATGATTTGGATTCGATCTTCGTCGCTCCATGGGTTTATATGCTAGCCAACAATAATCGACTATTTTGTAGTCCAAAGACATATTTCTTTGTTTTCTTTTGGGGAATTAACAATGATACCATTAAGGAAGCATTTATATCTGTATAGTAGTAAACAGACGAACTATTTCTTAGCAAGACGTTTTGCTTCTTTTGCAAAGTCGTCAGAAACCGATACTGTAATATTACAACTCATCGAGCAAACTTTCTACAGTTTGAAGTTTACGCTTTCCGTCAATGGCTTCCTTTACCTCCGTCAAAGCGTTTCTGAGTTCTTTCATCAAGTCGCGTGGTGCATCAATGGTATCACTTCCATCATCTGGTAAGATACGGAAACTGCCAGCACGCGATTTTAGGACTACGTGCTCTCCTGCTTTTGCCAAATTCAGATACTTAGTCTGATTAGTGCGAAAGTCTCTTGTGCTAACTACAACCATAATTCAATATATTTGTTTACGATGCAAAGAAAGTGCAAACCGAGTGCAATGAAATTCACTTCAATTGCCGAGGTGCAGCCTTTCTTCTACAAAGATACGCTTTTTTATTGAAACAATAATCGAAATGGTAGCCAATTAATATAATTTGGTAGCCAAATCACATATCATAAGGACTTGATAATTTCTACTATTGTAGATTATGTAGGTTATAATAGGGGAGGCCGGTATTTTACTATGCCAAATAGTTTGCATTATCAATGATTGTTCGTATCTTTGCATCGTCAGTCCTCGCCAAGCCTCTTAACAATGCTCAAATGTGCGAGGCGTTTTTGGTTTTATAGGTATATGGCAACAAGAATTCCGTTTGTAAAAACATATTAAAACCGCGGAGGTCGATGGCAAGTGGACAACGCTGAATAAAGGGAATGTGGTTGTTGACGTCTCCGTGGATGGCAATGCCTATGGTTTCACCTTTTACATCAAATAGACGTTGGTTAAAAGTTGGCGTGAACTGATCTGGGACTGAGTTAGGACTAAGCTTACGCTGGTAGATACCACTCTGCGCCTGGAAGATAGGCTGGCAGATATCGCTTTCGGGAAGCGTATCTGCCAGCCTTTATTGTACTTATATTGTGCAGGTTACGGCGATGCTGGGAGATATGGGGGATTTTTTCGCTAACAAAAAGTTCGGAGAAATTAGCTTATGATTCGAATTTTTTCTATCTTTGAAGTTAAGTAATTAGGGTATAGTATTATTCTGCAGAATGATATTTCGCCTTACGGTGGGTATTATATCACTTCGTCCAAGACCTGATGCAGATTGCCGATCAGGTAGAAAGGCAGGTTTATCAGACGGAACTCCTTGCCTTTAGGCGTCTTTACAACATTCACAGAGTATGGGTTCGACCAAACGCGGATGGCTATGTCTATATCCGAATTGTCCATGAAAACCTGGAGCGAACGCAGATGGGCATTGGTGCCGCTCTTTACTTCTATGGGGTAGAGTTTGGAGTTGTGAACGAACAGGAAATCTACCTCGGCACCATTGTTGGGCTTTGCCCAGAACGAACGGTGCTGACCCACTCGGTCTTCCATTGACAGGAGCTCTTGAGCCGTGATTTGCTCGGCAATATGACCTCGCCAGCTGTCCACCATCTCCGTAGAACCGATGATTTCCTTTCTGATGCCTGCCTGATAGTTGACCAAGCCGGTATCAAACCAGATGAGTTTTGGCATTCGTTTGGTTTCGGGGATGATAGGCATCTGTGTGGAAGATACAGGATAAACCAATTCCAGAATCATGGCTTTCTCTAAGAGGCGGAATGCTTCGCCTACCTCTCGTGATTTATAGCCAGAGTTGGCGAAGTTGCCCAAGGTGATAGTCTCACCCGAGAACGCCCAGCCATACGATAATATGAAGCGCACTACATCTGTCAGCTTATTGCTTCTGGCATATTTCTCCGAATCGTCCTTGTAAGCTTGTACCAAAGTCTCGTACACATCTTCTATGGCTATGATGTCTTGTGTCTCTGCGTAATGCTGCACAGCTTCGGGCATTCCGCCGATAATGGTGTACTGATTGAACTGGTGCATGAGCTGTTCGTGAAAAGCAATGGAATATTCAGCTTTCTGTGAGAGAATGGTAAGAAGATTGTTTTTGCCTATGGCACCTAAAAACTCATAGAAAGAGCAAGGACGCAATGCCAAATACATAACTCTTCCTACCGGGAAACTGACATTGACGTCTACAAGGTTCTCCAACAAACTGCCTGCGGCTATGACATATAGGTCGGGCCTCTGCTCGTAGAAGTATCTGAGCAGAGCGATTGTCTTGGGAGAGTTCTGTATCTCGTCAATAAAGATAAGCGTACTGCCTTTTTTTTGCGACTTCCCTAAACTGGCAAACAGCATATTGACCAGATCGTTTAATGGAATGTCCATCTCGAACAATCTGACGCTCTCGCTCATTTCAAGGTTGAAGTATAGGTAGTTGTCGAACTGGGAGCCAAATTCGTTGACAACAGTTGTCTTACCCACTTGTCTGGCTCCTCTCAAGATGAGTGGCTTATGCCTTTCGTCTTGCTTCCATGCCTCTAATTTGCTTAATATCTTGCGTTTGAACATAGCGTTTGTTTTAATTCATGGGCAAAGATACAACTTTTTTGTCTCAAATCAGTGGCAAAAGCTATAAATTTTTGTTGCAAATCATGGGCAACATGGCTTCAGTTTTGTTGTAAATCAGTGGCAAGCGAGGCTTTTTTGTTATGTTTTTATAGCGGATGTGTTTATGGAAATCACATTTATTTGCACGAGTATTTGATGTAAACTTACATTTATTTGCACGAGTATCTGTGATAAAGATATTAAAAGAAGTAGTTGTGCCACAAAAAAACTGTATATTTGTATTTCGTTACTAACGTAGAACAAATAATTGATACGACATTGCAATAATGAAAGACTTTGCAGCTATAGATTTTGAAACCGCCAACAATGAGCGTTCTTCGGTATGCTCTGTTGGCGTGGTTATTGTTAGAGGTGGGGAGGTGGTGGACCGCTTCTACTCGCTCATCAAACCGGAGCCCGAGTATTACAACTACCGGTGCAGTCAGGTGCATGGTCTTTGCGCTGCAGACACGGACGATGCGCCGGTTTTCCCCGAAGTGTGGAAGCAGATAGAGCCGAAGATAGCGGGGCTTCCGCTCGTGGCTCATAACAAGGCGTTCGACGAGAGCTGCCTGAAAGCCGTCTTCCGCGTCTATCAGATGGACTATCCCGACTACGACTTCTACTGCACCTGCATCGCCTCACGCAAGGTCTGGCTCAAAGGTCGTCATACGCTTGACGTCATAGCAGCCCGCTGCGGTTATGACTTGACACAACACCATCACGCCCTCGCAGATGCGGAGGCCTGCGCAGCTATTGCGTTGGAAATATTATAGCAACTGAGTTATTGCTTGTAACTGATTCTTCTCAGCACCCATAATGCTGAGAAAAGCATTGCCATGCCTAAGATCCAGGAAATGGCTGCAGAGGCTACGATGCCGAGCTGCTGTGTGAAGCCGGCTACGACAAATGTGAGGAACGACACGGCGGCGACAGTTATGGCGTACGGCAACTGCGACGACACGTGGTGGACGTGCTTGCACTCGGCGCCTGCCGATGCCATGATTGTGGTGTCGGAGATAGGAGACACGTGGTCGCCGCAGACTGCACCTGCCATGCACGCCGAGATGGAGATGATGCGCAGCGGTGCGGCTGCAGGGAATACGGCGATGCAGATAGGGATGAGTATGCCGAATGTTCCCCAAGAGGTGCCGGTGGCAAAGGCGAGCAATGCAGCAACGATGAAGATTATCGCCGGCAGCAGCATCTGCAGACCTGAGGCTGTGCTTGCCACAACGCCCGACACGTATTCGGCAGCGCCAAGTGAGTCGGTCATGCTTTTCAGTGTCCATGCAAGAGTGAGAATCAGTATGGCAGGCACCATGGCTTCGAAGCCTTTGATAAGACAACTCATGGCATTGTCGAACTTCAGTGTGCGGCGTGCTACGAACATTGCTATTGTAAGAATTAACGCTGCAAGCGAACCGATAACCAGTCCGACCGAAGCGTTGCTTGCTGCAAACGCATCTACGAAGTTGTGGTAGCAAGTGCTTGTTGCGTCGAAATATCCTCCAGAGTAAATCATGCCAGCCATGCAGAACACGATGAGCATCAGGATAGGCACTACGAGGTCGGCAACCGAACCCTTTGTCGTTGCAGGCTTCTTGCTGTCTTGCTTGGCACCCACACCGTGTTCTACGATTTGCAGTTTTGTGTCAATCACCTCATCCACCTGACCGCCGGTGCGCTCGTACCATTCCTGCAGACGTGCGTCGTACTTGCTCATGGCCTTGAAGTCGAAGCCCGACAACACGATCATAAATATGAATATGATGGTGAAGAAAGCGTAGAAATTGAACGGTATAGCCTGGCAGAACAACGCCAGACCATTCTCGCCGCCCGACACGAAACCCGACACGGCAGCCGCCCAGCTCGATATGGGCGATATGATGCAGACCGGAGCAGCGGTAGAGTCGATGAGGTAGGCGAGCTTTTCCTTTGTAACGCCATGGCGTACGGTTATCGGACGCATCACAGAACCTACGGTGAGACAGTTGAAGTAGTCGTCGATGAAGATGAGTAGACCGAGAATGATTGTTGCAATCTGCGCACCTATCTTTGTCTTTATGTGTTTGGAAGCCCAGCGTCCGAAAGCAGCCGATCCGCCAGCCTTGTTCATGAGCGACACGATGGAACCCAAAACCACAAGAAACACGATGATGCCCACGTTCCAAGGGTCGGACAGGCAGGAGATAAGACCATACTGCTTGGCGTCAGCTCCCGTGCCAACGGTGTCGTTGAGCAGATGCGTCAAGAAACCTTCAAAACCTGTGCCCATCGACATGCTGTATAATATAGCGCCGAGCACAATGCCGATGAACAACGAAGAATATACCTCCTTGGTCTTCAGTGCAAGCGCAATTGCCACGACGGGAGGAAGAAGAGACCAGATAGTCCCGATGAAATTAAAATCCATAATATTATCCCTTAATCTTTTTCGGAGTGCAAAGGTAAGGCTTTATTTGGATTGTTGCAAAAAGTTGCAACAAAAAAACGGATGGCGAGCCGTTTGTAGCTTGCCATCCGTTTTGTCGGTTATGTTAGCGTCGCTTGTTGGCGATGCGTTGTCTTACTGTTGTGACGTCGCTTTACTTCGCGATTATCTCGAACACCTCTACGTCGCCCTCAATCTCAGCCTTCACAGCCTTCTTGTTGAGTTCTACGTTGAAGAACGAGTTGTTGATGTCGGTAGAAGCGAGGAGCTTGCCCTTCTTGTTGTACTGGTTGAACTTAACGGCGCCGTTCTGCTCTACGTTGAGGAGCATGGTGTATGCCTTTGTGCCAGGAACGACAGAGAATGAAGTCTTGCCGCTGTTGCGGAACGATGTTACAGGGTTCTTGTCGAAACCGAACATTGCTGCGTTGATGTCAGCAGACTCTACCTTGAAGTTGAGGCTCTCAGGAGTAGTCGGGTTGACCATGAATTCGCGAACAGCAATCCAGCTCTTCTTCTCCGACACAGCCTTGCGGATGCGGACGTAGCGTGCCTTTACCGGCTCGCCCTTCCAATGAATGATGTAGGTCTTGAGCAACTCGCCGGTGAGCTGTGTCCACGACTTGCCGTCCTCAGAAGCCTCGAGCACTACGTTGTCGAAGTAGTCGACGTCGTCTACCGAGTTGCGTCCCTGGAGAATCTTCACCTCGCGAACGTCGCGAACAGTGCCAAGGTCGGCACCCACCCAGTCGCCAGTAGACTGGCTCTGACCGCAGTGGTAGTATGTAGTAGAGTCGTTGTCGAACATCAGCTTGCTCTGAGTAGTAGCGAGCGTCGGGTAAGTGCCCATGCCCTTATAAAAAGTAGGCACCTCACCAGTGAGGTTCTTGAAGAACTCCTGAGCCATGTCGTCCATAGCGTTCTCGTAGAACGGCTGCAGTTTCATTGTGCCGAGCTTGTGCTTCTCGTAAGCGGCGCGAGCCTCCTTAGTCATGCGGTTGGTCACGAAACCGTTCCAGAAGTTTGTAGCGTCGCCGCTGCGGAAAGTCTTCATCAGTTTGAGAGTGTTCTTGCCACGTGCACCGAGCTTCTCAAACTCTACGAGCCACGGCTTCAGTTCCTTCATCAGAAGCGGGTTCTTGCAGTCGCGCTCCATAGTGCTCTTTGTCTTCTCGACGCGGTCGAACTCTGCATAGAGGTCGTTGTAAGCCTTGTCAGAGTAGTCGGCAAGACGGAAGGTGTTTGTCTCCCACGACTCGGCGCGGCGGTAGCCCGTCTCGGTGTCGCAAGAGTGGATGGCGAATGTGCGGTAAGCCTCGTGAGCCTCCGGTGTGAGGTCAACCAGACCGCGTTCCCAGTTGTCGATAGCGTTGTAGTCGGCTACGTTCCAGTTGTAGTCAGCCACGCCGTAGAGAGCCAGCTTCGAAGCCTCACCGTGCTCCATCGGGTTAGACAGCACGCCAGAAGTCATCTTGTCTGTGATGTCGGTCTCCAAACCGTATGTCGGGCCCTGCATGATGATGTGGCGGGCATAGTCGGTAACGGGGAAGTTCCACCAGTAGTAAGCCGGACGCTTGATACGAGAGTCTACGAAGTCGAGAGTCTCCTTGGTGAGGTCAGAGCAAACCACAGCACCAGTCCAGAACACCTGCACCTCAGGGTCGAGCTCGTCGCCGTATATAGCGAGCGGTCCGTCAGGACCCGGCTTAGCCCAAAGCTGCGAGTAGTCGGTAGGGCAGACAACGAGCGGAGCAACGTCGCCCTTCGCCTTCACAAACTCTTTTGTGAGGCGGTTCACGAGTGCCACCTGCTTCTTCGGGTTAGTACCCTCGCCGTCGATGTCGTCGAAGTGGATGGCGAACGAGCGCACGCCGAGTTCGTACATGAGGTTGAACTTGTTTACGAGATTGTTATAGTCCTCCTCGTTCCACTTGATGTCCTGGCCCGGGTGGATAGCCCACACGAAGTCGACGCGGTTGCGGCGGCAAGCCTCCACGAGTTCGTGAATGTTCTTAGCCTGCTCGGGCGGGTAGGGCAGACGCCAGTTAGGACAGCTGTGATAAGGGTCGTCCTTCGGTCCGTACACATACTCGTTGAGCTTGTTGCGTCCGTAGTAGTCGATGAGCGAGAGGCGCACCTGGTGCGACCACGGTTCGCCGTAGAAGCCCTCTACCACGCCGCGCAGCGGCAGGTCGGGATAGTCGTTGCATGTGAGGTAAGGCACCTTGCCCTGAGCAGCCGGACTCTCCACAATCTGGCGCAGAGTCTGAAGAGCGTAGAACGCGCCACGCTCGTCGTAGCCCACGATGTTGATGCCCTTCTTGTCGACGGTGAGGAGATAAGCACCCGATACCATCTTCTTCAGACCAGCCTTCTTTGCCGGTTTCTCGCCGAAGGTGATGTTGAGCGGAGTGCCCTTAGCGTTATGCTTGAGGAAGTTGACGTCGTTGGCAAACTTGCCCGACTTGTCGATGAGCTTAACGCCAGCGCTGAGGTCGGTCCATGTCTGCATGTCGAGGTTGAAGTTGTGCGGCGTAGGGTTTACGACGATGCCGTGGTGGTCGAGCTTCTTGCCCGGCACCATGTTCACATCCTGCTTTTCACCACGCTGCGAGTTGAGGTCGAATGTCTCGGTCTGCGCAAATGCGCTGGCACAAGCAGCTGTGAAGAGAGCTGTGAGAAGGAGGTTGTTTTTAATCATTGTTATGCTTGTTTTAGTAAAAGTCGTTAGGTTGGTGTATGCAGTGGTGCATACACACAAGTACAAAGTTAGTGATTTTGTGTTGATTGATAAAATAGGCAGGTCTCTTTTAATTAATTTTAGTACGTGCGGAGCTAAAACGTGCGTGACGGAGAGGGTAGAATGGAAAAAAATGTGTAACTTCGCAGTTGATGATAGACCATGCAACGATAGAAAGGATAAAAGACGCTGCCAACATTGTGGAGGTAGTGTCCGAGTTTGTGACGCTTCGCAAGAGCGGCAGCAACTATAAGGGCCTATGCCCGTTTCACGACGAGAAGACCCCGTCGTTCTATGTGTCGCCGGCACGCGGCACCTGCCATTGCTTCGGATGCGGCAAGGGCGGCAACCCCGTAGGCTTCATTATGGAGCACGAGCAGATGACCTATCCCGAGGCGTTGCGATGGCTCGCACGCAAGTATCACATCGAGATAAAGGAGCGCGAACTCTCCGACGACGAGAAGCGCGAGCAGAGCGAGCGCGAGAGTATGTTCATCGTGAATGAGTGGGCTGCCTCTTATTTTCAGCACCTCATGCACGACACCGCCGACGGCGTAGCCATCGGCATGCAGTATTTCCGCAGCCGTGGGTTCCGCGACGACATTGTGAGCAAGTTCCAGTTGGGCTTCGACAGCACCGACCGCCGTGCTTTGGCACAGGAGGCTCTGCGCAAGGGCTATAAGGAAGACTTTCTGCTGAAGACCGGCATCTGCTACAAGAACGACCGTGGCGAACTAATCGATCGCTATGCCGGACGCGTTATCTTCCCGTGGATAGGCATCAGCGGAAAGGTGGTGGGCTTCGGCGGACGACTGCTCGACTCGCGCACAAAGGGCGTGAACCAGAAGTACGTCAACTCGCCCGACTCGGATATTTACCATAAAGACCGCGAGCTGTATGGCATCTATCAGGCTAAGAAGGCGATAGCCAAGGAAGACCGTGTGTACATGGTGGAGGGCTACACCGACGTCATCTCCATGCATCAGTGCGGCATAGAGAACGTAGTGGCTAACTCGGGTACGGCGCTTTCGGTGCACCAGATACACATACTACACCGCTTCACATCGAACATTACTTTGCTTTACGACGGCGACGCGGCAGGCATACACGCTGCGCTGCGCGGTACCGACATGCTGCTCTCTGAAGGCATGAATCTCAAGGTGTTGTTGCTGCCCGACGGCGACGACCCCGACTCGTTCGCACGCAAGCACTCGGCTGAGGACTTCCGCAAGTATATCGAGGAGCATCAGACCGACTTCATCGAGTTCAAGACCGACCTGCTGCTGCGCAACGAACGCGACCCGCTGAAGCGTTCGGAGGCAATCAACTCCGTGGTGCGCAGCATATCGTTCGTGACGAACCCGATTCTGCGCGATACATACCTGCACGACTGCTCGGTGCGTATGGGCATCAACGAGGCTACGCTCATCAACACGCTCAACAACTTCATTCGCAGCAACCGCGAGGAAACCGCTTCCTCATTGAATAACTCACAATCGACGCAGACGGCAACTCAAAACTCAAAACTCAAAATTCAAAACTCTCCTTCCCCGCTACAGCAGGCGTCGAAGGTGGAGCAGATGCTTGTGGAGCTGGTTGTGCGCAACGGCGATACCGTCATATATAATAATGTAGAGACAGAGGACGGCACGACGGTTAACCTGAATGTGGCGCAATACATAGCGTACAACCTCGGCGTAGACGGACTGAAGTTTGCCAATCCGCTCAACTCGCGCATCCTTGACGAGGCTGTGAACCACGCCGGCGACGAGAATTTCTGTGCCGAGCAGTTCTTTCTTCACCATTCGGATATCGAGATATCGCGCATAGCTACCGACCTCTGCATGGACAAGTATCAGTTGCTCGACGAACAGAAGGCGGCACGTGCCGACGAGGAGAAGAACGCCGACGAACTGCGCGCTGAGGAGGAGAACCGCATAGAGGCTCTGCGCCAGCAGACCGAACACCTGCTCAACGACTTCCGAATGGACTATCTGGAGCAACGTTTGCGCGACCTGAAGCGCGATATTTCGCTTGCGGTGAACGACCCCGAACGACTGCAGCAACTGATGGAGGAGTATAAGACGACGCACGAACTGCGCTCGCAGCTCGCCAGATTGTTGGGAAATAATATTATAGCATGATAGGTTGAAATGGTGTAATGTTGATGTGTTGACAAATGAAGCATATCTCAACATGACAACATCTCAACATAACAACAAATAATATGTTCTACATACATTGGGCATTCATATTAGCTTACGTCTTCATTATTGTCAGCATCATGTTGGCAGTATTGATGGACAACCGTCAGCCGGCAAAGACGATAGCCTGGGTGATGGTGCTGCTCTTTATGCCCATTGTCGGAATAATACTGTACGTTTTCTTCGGACGGAACACCCGCAAGATGACGTTCATATCACAGCGGTCGCTCGACCAACTGTCGAAGCGATCGATGCTCGAGTTTGTGGAGCAACGCCAATTGACGTTGCCCGACGACTACCGTTCGCTCATACAACTCTTTACCAACCAAAGTCTTGCCCTTCCGTTCAAGGACAACGAGGCGGAGTTCTACACCGATGGCTACGAGTTCTTCCCCGCATTGCTGAAGTCGATAGCTTCGGCACGCAAGCATATACATCTTGAGACATACATCTTCGCCGACGATGCACTCGGACGGCTTGTTGCTGACGCACTCATCTGCAAGTCGAGAGAGGGCGTAGAGGTGCGACTTATCTACGACGATGTGGGCTGCTGGCGGGTGCCCCGCGAGTTGTTCGAGCGTATGCGTCGTGCTGGGGTAGATGTCAATGCCTTTATGCCCGTTAAGTTTCCGGCATTCACGAGTAAGGTGAACTACCGCAACCACCGCAAGGTGTGCGTAGTAGACGGCATTGAGGCGTTTGTTGGCGGCATGAACATCGCCCTGCGCTATGTGAAAGGAATATACAAAGGGCGTCTGCCGTGGCGCGATACCCATCTCCGTATACGTGGTGGAGCGGTGTACGCCCTGCAGCGCACGTTCCTCGTCGACTGGTATTTCGTAGACCGCACACTCGTCACCAACTCTAAATACTATCCGCCGATGCCGTGGCGCATAGAGAACAACTGCCTGATGCAGGTCGTGACGAGTAGTCCGATTGCCAAATGGCCCGACATCATGCAGGGGTATGTGCGCATACTGCTTGAGGCGAAGAACTATGTATACATGGAGTCGCCTTATTTCCTGCCTACTGAGCAGGTGCTCTTCGCCATGCGCACGGCAGCACTTGCCGGCGTAGATGTTCGACTGATGATTCCGCGCCATAGCGATTCTCGCTTGCTTGAACTTTCGTCGATGTCGTTCGTAACGGAGGTGCTTGAGGCAGGCGTTAAGATAATGCTTTACGAGGCTGGATTCAACCACAGCAAGTTGCTTGTGGCTGACGATGCGCTCTGCACCTGCGGTTCTACGAACATCGACTTCCGTAGCTTCGAGAACAATTTCGAAGCCAACGTCTTTATCTACGACTGCACAACGGCGCTGCGCATGAAGGAAATCTTCATCAGTGATGAGCAAGAATGTGTAGACTTCCTGAGCGTGTACAGCGAGCGAAAACGCCCGTTCATGCACCGTCTGGCAGAATCGCTTGTTAGATTGTTCTCACCACTGTTGTAAAATATGATGTTGAGATGGTGAGGTGTTGAGATGGTGAGGTGTTGAGATGTTGAGATGTTGAGATATGTTTCATTTGTCAACACATCACCACATCACCACATATCCTAAATAATTTCAAAGTGTTTCAGCGCATTCGCGATGCCATCCTCGTCTACGCTGCTTGTCACATAGTCGGCGTGCGCCTTCACCTCGTCGAGCGCATTGCCCATAGCCACGCCAACGCCAGCCGCACGCAACATCGTAAGGTCGTTGCCGCCGTCGCCGAACGCCATCGTTTCGCTGATGTCGATGCCCATGTGCTCGGCAATGGCACGGATGCCGTTCGCTTTGTCGGCATTGGCAGACGTAAGGTCGCAGAACGCAGGATACCAGCGTGCAGACGTTGTGCCTGGTATGTGGGGTAGGATAGTGCGCTCCTGGTCCTCGGTGAGGAACGGCGTAATCTGCAGTATGCCCTGCTTTATAACCTCCTCAACCGGCACGTCGAACTTGTTGTACGTCACCTTCAGCATGTCGTAGAATACATGGTTCACGCTGTCGTTGCGGTTGATGATCTGCAGATCCTTTGTGCCTACAACCACCGCCGGCACGTCGAGACGGTTGCAGAAGTCGACTATCGCCTCTGCCTCGTGAGTAGGGATGAGGTCCTGGCGCACTACCTTGTCGCCATAAACGCATTGAGCGCCAGTGGCAAGAATAAAACCGTCCATGATGTCCTCCACCTCCGTGATGTTGTTGAGCAACTGGCGTGGGCGACCCGTAGCGGTGAAGAGCTTCACGCCGCGCTTGTGAGCCTCGCGAAGCGCTTCGATTGTTGACTCCGGCACCTTGTGTGTATTAAAGCTGACGAGCGTTCCGTCGACGTCGAAAAATAAAGCTTTTATCATATTTCGTTTTTTTATTCAGTAGGAGGCTATGGCATTAGCTTTCCGCTACGCGCCGCTGACTTTCAGTTCTTGCCGTAGCCATGTTGTGTGATACGGGCAGGAAAGCCCATACCTCCTAAACATTGCAAAGGTACGCAGAAAAAGCAGAAGCCGAAAATTATACTACTTGATTGATGTCAAAATCAAAAAATAATTACTACTTTTGTAATTCATTATTCACACGGAACACACATTAAACAACCATTAATCATCAAAGGAAATGACAGAGCAGACGCAACTCGCTTGGGACATAATAGAGACAACAAACACCAACCTCTTCCTCACCGGTAAGGCTGGCACTGGAAAGACCACCTTTCTGCGCCGACTGAAGGAGGAGTCGTCGAAGCGCATCGTGGTGGTAGCGCCTACGGGCATCGCTGCCATCAACGCCGAAGGTGTGACAATCCACTCGTTCTTCCAGTTGTCGTTTGCGCCGTTCATACCCAACTATAATCTCAAGGAACAGCAGTTCCGCTTCTCCAAACAGAAGATAAACGTCATCCGTTCTATCGACACGCTCGTCATCGACGAGATCTCTATGGTGCGTGCCGACCTTCTCGATGCCGTAGACAGCGTGCTGCGCCGTTTCCGCAAGAACAACCTTCCGTTTGGCGGTGTTCAGATGGTTATGATCGGCGACTTGGGTCAGCTTGCTCCGGTGGCGAAGGACGACGAGTGGCAGATGCTCTCGCGCTATTACGCCACGCCTTACTTCTTCTCGTCGCTCGCCCTGCAACGCACACGCTACGCCATCGTCGAACTGACGAAGGTGTATCGCCAGAGCGACAAGCGTTTCCTCGACATACTGAATAAGGTGCGCGAAAACCGAGCCGACGCTGCGGTGCTCTCTGCGCTCAACTCGCGCTATATACCCGACTTCAAGCCGCGCAAGGAAGACGGCTACATACGTCTTACGACGCACAACTGGCAGGCACAGCGCATCAACGACCACGAGCTCGAACAGCTCCCCGGCAAGCCCTATACCTACACTGCCACCATCGAAGGCAAGTATCCAGAGATGCTCTTCCCGACCGACGAGACGCTCACGCTGAAGACAGGTGCGCAGGTGATGTTCGTGAAGAACGACTCGTCGGCAGACAAGGCTTACTACAACGGTATGATTGGCACCATTGCCGAGATAGACGCCGAGGGCTTCACCGTTACGGCGAAGGACACCGGCGAGAATATCCGTGTGCAGCCCGAGCAGTGGGACAACACTCGCTATGTGCTCAACGAGAAGACCAACGAGATAAGCGAGGAGGTGGAAGGAACCTTCACGCAGTTCCCCGTGAAGACGGCTTGGGCTATCACCGTTCACAAGAGTCAGGGTCTTACGTTCGACCACGCCATCATCGACGTGCAGCGCGCCTTCACCCACGGACAGACATACGTGGCGCTCTCGCGTTGCCGCACTCTGGAGGGCATGGTGCTCAGTGCACCTCTGCCACAGTCGGCTATCATTCGGGATGAGGCTGTGGACGAATACGCCACGCACGCCATTGAGCACACGCCGAGCGAGGGACAGATAGAACAGTTGCAGCGCGACTACTATCTGTCGGTGGTGAGCGAACTGTTCGACTTCCGTCCGCTGATGGATGCCTTCAATCGTGTGCTCGACTTGCTCGACGGACATTTCCGCCGTTCCTTCCCGAAGCTCATTGCCGAATACAAGGCACGCACGGGCACTATAAAAAGCGAATTGTTCGATGTAGCCGAGCGCTTCAAGTTGCAGTACAGTCAGATTGTCATCGCTTCTGCCGACTATCAGACGAACGCCCTGCTGCAGGAACGTCTGAAGAAGGGCGCCGACTACTTCGCTCGAAAGATTACCGATGTGGAGGAGCTTGTGAAGAAGACATCGGTGAAGACCGAGAACAAGGACGTGAAGAAACGCTACAACGATGTGTTCCCGGCGCTCAAAGAGGTGGTGATGCAGAAGCGCGCCCTCCTCAACTGCGTCAAGGATGACGGCTTCACTCTCCATAGCTATCTGCGCCAGCGTGCCCTGGTACTTGCCGGAAAAACAATATCAGAAAAATAGACAAATGGTATGGTTTTTATACCTATGAACCATTATGGACTTGTACAGTTCGTCACTTTACCCTAACTTTGCTTTTTGACAGGTAATGCCGTGCAAACGGCATTTATAGTATAACCTAAAAGACGAATTACTATGAGTAGGGTTTTTCAAGTGAAGCCTAAACGTATTAAGCGCTCCAATGGCACCGTTCTCACACCAGACATGGTTGTGACCGTTACGACTCTGCAGCACACCACCAACCCATTCTACAATGGTGCGAAGGAACTGCAAGAGACATATATGCGCATCTATGCTTTCGACTATAAGAAGGCATGCTGCAATCAGAATGACTTTGAGTTTGTGAAGTTGGACTAAATTTTTTACTATTAATACAGAATTATGGGTAAGAATCCAAACAAAAATACAGCAAAAGAGATCCTTTAAACAACAGTAAAGGTTACTACTACAGTTGTTACTATTGGTGTGTTATTCTCAAAATTATAGGTGAGAGTAAGAAGTAATTAATGTAGACATCAAATGGTTTGTCTAAGATGTAGAAAAATATGAAAGATATTTTTTATAAGGTGAGCAACTTTTTACAAAATAAGTTTTATAAGTATAATGCGAATAAGAACAAGAAGGATGGGGCAAACGTCGGTCGTTTCATTGTTAATAGTTTTTGGACAGGTGAACATCCTGTATCAAAATATTCTAAGAAGCATATTGAGCAATATTTAAAAGGGTTGGAAAATGCTTTCTGTTATTTCTTTGTTTCTAATATAAAGGTTCGTTTTTGCTTTGAACAATTATATTGGTGCTTGCTTAATAAAAAATATGAGGGAAGATGGGAAGAGCAGACTTCTTTGAAGGATGTACGAAAGGCAATATCTTTGAAATTGGAAGGACTAAAGCTTTTTACAATGGCAAGATGCTATTGGGACGATTTCTTTAGAATAGCATTAATTTGTGACGACCACAAAAAAACACTTCAAACTTTTGTTATTGACGAACTAACTAAAGTACAACCTTTTTATGATAAAAAGACCTTGCTAAAGGTTCGGGATTTTTTTGCAAATCCCATGGAATCAACATATAACGTTATAGAAAAAACGTATCTTGACGACCTGCGGTTCAAGGAACAACTTGAATATTCCATTCTTGTTGTTGGTAATATGAGTGCAGGAAAGTCTACTTTGATAAATGCTATAGCAGGTATTAAGGTGGAGAAAGTAAAGTCTACAGCATGTACGAACCAATTAAGGTACATATATAACAAACCGTATGAAGATGGGATCACTATTACTGACGGGTTTAGCTATGGTTGGACTGATCAGCTTGATGATTCAGTTATGGAAGCCAAGCACGTTGCATTGCATTTAAAAGCTGGTAAGAGAAATAGAAGATGTATATTTATAGATACTCCAGGTATAAACTATGCCAATGAGAATTCTCACAAAGAAATATCAGTTAATGCCTTGAATGCTAAAAAATACGATACCATATTGTATGTTATGAATGCGTTATACTTTGAGAGTGATGATGAAAAAACTCTGCTAAGTATGATTTCGACGATAAAAGGCAAGAGGATTGTCATTGCATTAAATCAATTAGATCAGTTGAATATGGATGACGATTCTATAGAACAGGTCTTTGATGATGTGAAGAAATACGTTCAAAGCATGTTAAAAGACTGCGCTATTTCCGTCGTGCCAATATCTGCAAAAGCTGCATATTTGGCTAATACGCCTCAAGAGCGATTGAGTAAGCAAGAACGTTTCACGAAGGAACAATATTTGAAAATGTTCGGTTCGACGTTTTATGACTTAGGTTTTTATGGAACAGGCACAAGGTCGAAAAGCAATGACCTCAGTGCTCTTTCTGGCTTGACAAATTTATTGAACAAAATAGAGATATGAAACAAATAAAAATAACTTATAATCCATACTTGATTAAGACCAGTGTCTTGATTGATGGAAAAGTCCCAAAGCCGAATAGCAGGCTGAACTTTGGAAAGATTCGCTTGCAGGAGTGGGCGAATAATATTGCTAAGATATTGGTTGAAGAGAGCCGTGACAGAAATTTTAAAATTGAGTTCATCGGCTTAGAAACTGATTTCGAGGATTTGCGGGCTGCTATTTCTGAGGCAAAAGATGTCTCAGCATCGTTCATTTTCAAGAAAAAGCCTTCTGTAGAAGAGGTCGAGCATGAGGTGAACCGAATCTTTATTGATATACAGAATGGTCCTATCGAAAAGTTGCGTGACCATTCTATTGTTGAGGCGTTCAAGAAATCAAAGAACCAATTGTTTGAGGTGAATGTCGTAGCGACCATGAGCTCAGGAAAATCGACATTGATAAATGCGCTCATTGATAAAAAACTGATGCCTGTTGCGAATATGGCAACAACGGCAACTATCGTTCGTATAATAGACACCGAGCAAGATAATTTTTCTGCTAAAGCATATGATAAAAATGGAAAAGTTATCAGAGAGGATTCTAACATCATATACAAAACAATGAAAGAATGGAATTCGGATGAATCTATTTCTTCGATAGATATATATGGTAGAATTCCTTGCGTGAAGAGCGCAGGTATGAAACTCGTGCTTGTGGATACTCCGGGACCTAACAACTCGCGTGACCCTCATCATCAGCAAATGACATACAGAATGCTGGAGAACTCGGACAAGTCGTTGGTTCTCTTTGTGATGAATGGAACACAGCTTAATGTGAACGATGAGAAGAACTTCATGGATTATGTTTGTGATTGTATGGCTAAAGGTGGCAAGCAATCTCGCGAACGCTACATCTTTGCGATAAATAAAATGGACAGCTTTAATCCTGAAGACGAATCTCCTGAAGATGCGCTCAAGCAGGCAAAGAATGTGCTGGAGGACAACAGAATATTATATCCAAACATATTCCCAGTCTCGGCACAGGCCGCATTGGAAGCAAGAACACAACCTTTGATTCATAACGTAAAGGATTCGTATGCTAATGTCTTGAGAAACTTCAAAGAGTTTGCGTTTGATGACTATTACGAGTACAACCATTTGCCGATATCAGTCCAAAAAAGAATGGAATCTTTATTGTTCGATGCCGACGAGGATATGAACATAGAGATTCATAGTGGCATTGTGTCAATTGAGCAGGCTATTAGTCTGTACGTGAACAAGTATGCGAGAACCCAAAAAGTGAGAGATTTGGTTGACACTTTCAATAATCGACTCAACGAACTTAAAGCCATTGCGTCTTTGAAAGCTGATATTCGCGATAATGTGAAGAAAAAGGAAGAGCTGGACAAGGCGATAAAGGTTATTCAAGATAAGATTGAGTCTGGCAGGTCAGCCAAAACTTTGTCGAAGCTTATAGAGAAGAAGGAACTTGCAAAGAATGTGACTACGGACATTAATGATTTTGTCGATGCTACTACGAATAAAATTAACAGCATTATTTTCCGTTACAGTCACTCCACGAAGGTGCGAAAGTCTGATGCGATAAGACAAGTAGCCGAGGTGGAAAGAGAGAGTCAGTCTATACTCAACCAATTGGATTCACGTACAAATGCTATTCTTGAAAGAGGCTATAGAGATCTCTACGAGGACATTATAGCACAATATGTAAGTTACATAAAGGATCTTGGTCTGGTTGTGACTGACTCTAAACTGACGCTTAAACCTTTGGATTTTGTTGCAGAAGACATTGCTGATGTGGACAAATTGCTCCGAAGACAAACACAAACGGTGGATGAAGGCAAAAATGTGACCCGTACAAAGCGTGTTTCATATAATGAGAAAAAAACTAATTGGTTCTGGGAACCTTGGAATTGGGGTACAGATAGATATGAGACTAAGTGGTATGATAAGAAGGTCACTGAGTGGGAGGCGAATTATGTAGAGTATGTTAATATGAGTAATGTTGTCTGCGACTATTTTGAGCCGATACAGGACCAATTGGAAGAAGCCAGAATTGCTGCAGAAAAACATGCTAAAAAAGAAAGTGTGCGAATAAAAGAACAACTGAAAGACTTTCTGGTAAAGATAGACCAAAATCTGCAAAGCAAACTGAATGAGCTAAAGCAGAGTACGGAGACTTCTCTGCAGACAAAGGCGGAGATCGCAAAGCAAGAGAGCGACCTCGAATGGATGAAGGGAATAATAGAAAGAGTAAACGGATTGATAAACTTCTAAATCAAGAAAACAATGAAACAGAAATTTATAGAATCAGTAAAGAGTGGTGATGTAAGAAAAGTACGCTTGTCACTTTCAAACGAGTTGCTTTTGGATCCACGAGGCAAGGCCTTCGCAGAGATGTTGAATTATGCGAAGGCTAACTTGAGCAATCTGTTTGAGGAGAATCGAGAGGCGAGGTATGAGGTTTTGCCTAAAGAGCAATGGGACGAGAATTTCCTGTTCACTGTGAAGAGTGACTTGGATTCCAACTTCTCTGTGGAAAAGCTCGCCTTTTATCAGGCCGTCATAGAAATTGTTGGAAAAGATAAGATGGCTTCTTTGGACGAGGAAGAGAAGAATGCAAAGATGCAGAAATCGAGCTCTCATCAGCCAAGGGAAAAAGCAAAACGTAGCAAAAAGACCGTTTCTATGTCTGTCGCTACTGGTGGTGCAGTTTTGACCATTGTCGGACTTTGTGTCGGTAAGACACTCTTGACTTTGGTTGGTGGCGCAGTGCTTATAGGTGGAGTATTGATTACTATTAATGATTCGAGAAAATGAGTACAATTTACGATAACATGGGCAACGATTCCGAGGATAAGTCTGCTTTGGATGAAGTTTTCGGACGTTCTGCAAATAAGTATGAGGTACCTGTGGTAACAAAAAACGCAGGTTCCGAAATGCCTGTGCAGAAGGTTATAGAAACCTCTCCCTCGGATCTGCGTGAATATCGTCAGCAGATTGACACGGCAAAAAATGCTCTCAATTTGGTAGATGATGTAGTTCTCAAAAGCTATCTGAAGCGTTTGGACAGCATGGACATTGCGTCCACGCCGGATGGGGAGGATGTTGACTTCAATATTGTTCTGTTCAAAATAAACAGAATGGTGTATGAGGAGGACGAGTTTGCAACAGAGAAGTTCATAAGCGCCATAAGTTCCATGTCGTTTGCTGATTGTTCCGTGTTCCTTGTCATCGACGGCTATCGGGACAAGACCGATTTCTATATGGGAGTGAAGAACAACGACTCTAAGCGCACGACAGCTTCCGTTGCCGATACGTTCAAGTCTTCTTTAGTGGGACAATTTCCAGGCATCGACATAGAGAATTGCTCCATTATAGAAAGTGGGAAAAACTCTTCTTTGCAGGAACAAGTGTTGAGACGAATCTCAAACGCCTCGTCATTAAGCTCGTATGTCGGAATCCCAGCCTTTAAGGATGAAAATGGCAAGTATGACAACAAAAACTATGTGCAGGGTACAGAGAAACTGGCTCAAGCGATGCAGGGTAAGCGGTATACTGCCATTATTCTTGCTTCTAATCTTACGACGGATGTTGTGACGGAGATAAGAAATGGCTATGAAACGATTTATAGTCAGTTGTCGCCAATGTCCACGCAACAGTTAGCATATTCTACCAACGAGTCTTTGGCGAATGCCATTAATAGGAGCAAGGGTGTGACACAAGGAAAGACCCAGACACAGACCATTGGTGAAAGTCATACAAACGGAACAAGCAGTTCGCACAGCAAAAGCGATAGTGAGACGAAGAAAAGCAAAACTGCAGTTGGCTGTAGTGTATTGGGAGGAGTTTTGGCTGCAGTTGGTACCGGATTGACGCTTACTGGTGCTGGAGCTGCAATCGGTATACCTCTCATGGCTGCAGGTGGTGCAATGTCTGCGGTAGGTGCTGCAGGAAAGAGCAAAACAAGTGGTACAACAGACACATACGGAACATCGCAAAGCGATACGGAGAACAGAAGCATGTCTGACGCAGAGTCGCATTCTGAGACTTTTACGGACTCGTTGGGCAAAACCGCAACTATTGGCTCGAGCAAAAACTATACGCTGACCATTCACAACAAACACATAGAGGAGTTGATGAAACGTATTGACCAGGAACTGGAAAGAATTTCTATGTCCGAAAGCACTGGTCTATGGTCCGTCGCTTCATATTTCTTCTCGTATGATAATGATTTTGCTTCAGCCGAATCTGCTGCTACGATATTCAAGTCTATTATGCAGGGCGAGGAGTCGGGAGTGGAAACTTCTGCTATAAACTCATGGATTGATAATTCCCAAAAAGTGAAAATGCTGACCAATTCTGTTTGTCACTTGTCGCATCCAGTATTCACCAATAATCTGACAGTTAATGGTGAAAGTATAATGGTGGAAAATTCTTCATTGTTGAGCAGTAAGGAATTGGCTATGTTGTTGAGTCTGCCTCATAAGTCGGTACCAGGTTTTCCTGTTGTAGAGCATGTCTCTTTGGCAAAGGAAGTGATACGCAATAATGAGAGTGTGATGAAGCGCAAAGTGTCTTTAGGCTGCATTTTTGATTTGGGAAAGGTGCATACCGAGAACCATGTCAAACTTGACGTGAAAAGTCTGACACAACACGTGTTTGTTACGGGTTCCACAGGTTGTGGAAAGAGTGAGACTATTTATAAATTGATAAGTGAAACCAAGCAAGTTGGGGCTAAATTTTTGGTCATAGAACCAGCCAAAGGTGAATACAAGAACGTGTTTGGCGATGTAAACGTATTTGGTACCAATCCATTGATAATGCCGTTGCTCCGCATCAATCCATTCAGTTTTCCTGTTGGTGTTCATGTACTGGAACACATAGATCGTCTTACCGAGATTTTCAATGTTTGCTGGCCGATGTATTCGGCAATGCCTGCTGTTCTGAAAAAAGCTATGCTCGATGCTTATGAATGCTGTGGTTGGGATTTGCGATTGTCCGTCAACAGACTGTCACAAGGTGAGGATGTTTATCCCTCTTTCCTTGATTTGTTCCAGTCTTTGGAAAAGGTTATTACCGACTCTGCATATTCAGAAGAAGTGAAGAGTAATTATTCTGGTGCGTTGTTGACCCGTGTGGAGTCGTTGACAAATGGCTTAAATGGTGAGATTTTTTCTGTGAATGAGCTATCCAACAAGGTTTTATTTGAAGAAAATTGCATCATCGACCTGAGTCGTGTGGGCTCGCAAGAAACAAAATCATTGATAATGGGTATCCTGATAATGCGGTTAAGTGAGTACAGAATGACAGGGGCAAATACTCCAAATTCAGCCTTAAAGCATTTGACTGTGCTTGAAGAAGCTCACAACATATTGAAAAGAGTGTCAACTGAGCAATCACAAGAAGGCAGTAACATGGCTGGCAAGTCTGTGGAGATGATAACGAATGCTATTGCTGAAATGCGTACTTATGGTGAAGGTTTTGTTATTGTAGACCAGTCACCGACATCTGTAGACAAGGCTGCAATTAAAAATACAAATACCAAAATTGTGATGCGACTGCCAGATGAAGATGATCGAAAAGTGTCTGGAAAGGCAGCCGGAATGAATGATAAGCAAATAGACGAAATAGCCAAACTGCCAACAGGAGTCGCTGTTGTCTATCAGAATGATTGGGTCAGCCCCGTCTTATGTAAGATAGACAGAACGGAGAATGCACGTGTGAGATTCCAAGAAGAGAAAGACACCATACTTGAAATTGATTCAGAAAGCGATATTAAGACTATAATAGAGTTTTTGTTGGCAGGTCAAACTGAGATTGTTAAAAGTACCTTTGACATCACTCAAATAGAAAAATCAGCAAGGTCTTTGAATATCTCTTCCAAGGTGCGAATGGCTTTGTTGGATACGATAAGGGAATATAAGAAAAACAACAACATTTCTTTATGGAATAATGTTAGCATTTATGATTTGTCGTCATTGTTGACCGATCTCTTGGGTATTCGCAAAGAATTTGAGAAATGTGTAAGACAATATTGGCAAAGCAAGGAGCTAAACAAGAAGCTGACAGATTTGTTAAAAACGAGAGTCGCTCTTGATTATGCTTCCACTCGATATTGCTTGAAATGCCTGTTTGCCGACTTCTCGTTGCATTCTTCTGCCAATAAAAAAATGGCCGAAGATTGGCTTATAAACAATACAAAATAGTTATTTTTAATTCGATGAATAGATGAATATGGAATTTAAACCAGATGCTCTCAAAGATCTTTCTGATTGTAAGACATCTAATAATCAGGATGGATTGCAGGGGCAATTGAAAGGTCGTATATTCGATGAACCGATCTTGACTGGAAACAAATGCGAAGGTGATCTGTTTAGAGATACAGATTTAAAATTAAAGGATCTTTCAGTGGATGAGTCTTCTTCGATGTCAGACTTGTTTACAGAAAATATGGAGCTTAATGTCACAAAGCATTTAGAAGGTCAGGAAGCGTTGGATTGGCTTAAGGAGAATCATCCAGAAGTGTACGATACTATAAATGGCACTTTTGAAGATGGACGTTGTTTCCAGAATCGCGACTACTGGAAAGATAAACTTGTTTGTGAGGAGAATAAAGACGGAAGTTTGGAAATCTATATGGATGATCCTTCTGCTGAGAATTCTCGAATCACAATAAAAGGAGATTATGTATATGGTGATTCTGGATGCTCAGAAAGAAAAATCAACCAAGCTCCCAATATGTTTTTGGATGAAACAATGCCAAATAAGACATATGTGATAGATGGAACAACGACGTTTAAAACCGACGAATTGGGACGAACAGTTTTAGCAGAACAGGATAGAACCATTCCTTCTGATGATGTAAAGGCAGATTTGGACGATAACAGAAGAACTCTTGTTGATAAATTTAAAGATGGATTAGATTCCAACAAAGAAGATGCTGGTCATATACTCCAGAAGAACCAAGGTGGAATAGACGAAGTCATAAATCTTGTTCCTATGGACAATGAATGGCAAAGAAGTGGTGGAGAATGGAGAAGTTTAGAAAGTCGTGAAGAAGCTCTCATTAAGGATGCGCAAGACAATGGTGCTAAAGAGATTATATCGCGACGGGAACTTATATATGATGGCGATTCTAAACGACCTTCAAAAATCAAGTTTGAAACTATCATAGATGGAAAAGTTGAGATCTCGGAAACAATAGATTGTCCAAGTAGATGATAACTTTTACTTGGTGAGGATATGTAAAAACAATTAATGCGAAAAAATGTACCATATCTCCCAGCAGGCGTGTAACGCGTTGCTGGGTCGTGAGTTTGAGGCTGGTAGATGTACTCTGTGTTCCAGATATCTACCAGCCATCTACCAGTATTCTCACAGCCTAGTGCAGTTTGCATCAATTGAGTTTTGACACACCTCTCTATAAATAACGAAATAATATGAAGTTAGCAGCTCTCTTATTCTGAGCTGCTGGATTATGTAGCCAGTCATTTTAATTTGACACCAAAGTTACGAAATCAAGTCCGTTTCATTCAAAAACACTACTTCATATATTGTATTTCAATTAATTCAAAGAGCAATTAGTCCATTTTAACGGGATAGTAGTGAAATAAAATATAAAACTGAATGCTTATGTGGAATTTTAAACGGTGTTTTTGCATTGTGCTGTTTTTTTCAATGTCAATGTATGTCTTGGCTGTATCGAATGATAGTAGTCAAGTAAAGACAACTGGAACAACTATGGTCGTAAGCCTTGTTACAAGTATTGTAGCTCTAATAGGTACTTTTGTGACTTATTGGAAGTTTAGACGTCAACTATTTACTGACACAATAACCAAGGAGCGTCTCAACTTCATAAAGGATTGGAGAGAGTGCGCTGCTTGTTTTTGTGGTTTATTGGCATTGAAAAATGAATCTTTTAAGGTAGACGAATTTGAAGGGCACAAATTGGAGTACTATTATTACAAACTACTTTTGATGTGCAACTCCACCAAACCTGAATCTTATGTGGATATTGAAGTTGTAAAACAGTTAAACCTGCTTTATCAAGCCAAAGGTAAGGTTCGTAACGAACAACTTGAAAAGTTCGTTGCTCTAATGCAAGCTAATTTAGCTATAGAATGGAAAGGTACCAACCTTGAAAGTCGGAAAGGACAACTTTCGGAAAAAGAGAAAGAAAAATTGAGGTTAGATAGTTTTGAATGTTATAAAAAGTGGAAAAATGGAAAATAAAACTAAAAATAAGGTGAGCGAATCTGTGCGATTTTTGCAGATAAGTTTGGTATGTTATTGGCTATCAGTAGTGTTGTTAGTAGTCGGTATACGTATTATGATATTGTATGAGCATAAGACAAATGATAGCTGGTTGCGAGATTTATTTGTGCCCATAATTGTTCCAATTTTAGCTCTTGCAGCTTTTTTTGTTGGTGTATATTATTCTATTAGAGACAAGCAAACTCAAAAAAAAGAAAGAATTGAACAATTAAAGGAATTGAGTAAAAATCATTAGTGTCCCGTTAAAATCGGGACCAGTTAAATATTAATCAAATAACCCCGGAAAGAGGGGACAATCGAGTTCTTTGACATTATTGAAATCTGTCCTTTCGAAGAGATCAACGAGTGGTGTCTTATCCATAAGAGAAATGCTTAGAATCTGAAGAACCTCATAAGTCGATCGCTTAAGTTGCAAATCATGTTGTACGATAGCAACAAGGCAATAGGCTATAATTGCCGATGAGATTTGTTCCATAAAGCGGTGAACTGGGCTAAAACGCATTTCCCTTGGAACATAACAGTCATTTGATTTTGACTGCAAAGTTACGAATTCAAGTCCGTATTCATTTCAAAATACCACTTAAAAGATTGTATTTCAATTAATTCAAAGAGCGATTAGTCCACTTTAACGGGATAGTAGTGATTGTCTATGTTAAGAGGATTGTATAAATATGTCTGTAAAGATTGTGGACATAAATTCATTGGTGCAGATATAGAGTTGAATGCAACAGCGGCATCTGCTCCTGTAAAATGCCCGAAGTGTGGCAGTGTTAACACCTGCTTAACAGGCTTACCTTATCCACTGTGTGAAATACCTGATATGTGCAGGAATTTCTTCCGAAGTATTGGTAAAGGCCGAAAAGGAAAATAAACATAAAAAAAACTATATGAAGTTAGCGATTACTTATGCTGAGCTGCTGGATTATGTAGCCAGTCATTTTCATAGGACTGTTAATCTTGGGTATGTTGACGGGGCTACGGTGTCTGTCTCCGTGCCCATTAAGGTGCTGGGCTTTACAAAGTCTATAAGCATAAATCTTATTGTGAAGAAGATTGAGGGCACCGACTTGTTCTTGTCGTATGACGGCAAGATGGGTATCGACATGCTTGTTTCGCCCGCTATCTCTTATGCCAAAAAACTTGTGCCGGAGAAAGCTGGTTGGGTGGAACAGATGCCTGGCAATATCGTTAAGCTGCGCCTTGGCGACATTGACAAGGCGCAGAAAGTGTTTGAAAAGGTGGAGCTGAAAGCCATCTGCTTTACCTCAGAGAACATCGAAGCGAAAATCGCTTTGTTGTAATCAAAATTTACGTATAATAAATGTGTCGAACAACATTTTATTCAATATAAAAGATGAAAACGGAATTTTTAGTGGTTTTGTCTTTTATAAAAGATAAATTTACTATTTCTGCGGAAAATATCTTTTATAGTGAATAAATATGGCGTCGAAGCTACTCTTCTGTAGCTGAACAATTAATGCGAAAAAATCCACCATATCTCCCAGCAGGCGTGTAACGCGTTGTTGGGAAGTGAGTTAAAGGCTGGTAGATAGCTTCTGTTTTGCAGATATCTACCAGCCATCTACCAGTCATCTACCAACAGATTATCTTTTTGAACCGCTATGGACTTGTACAGCTCACAAATAACCAATACCTTTGGCGGAGTGAATAAACAGACATTCATTCTGAAAACAACAAATGTTATGAGTGAGATGGAAAACAAACAGATGGTTTACCAAGCAATCAAGTCGATAGCGGATAATCTATGCAAGGAGGACAAGACATATCTTCGTGCCGACTTGGCTTTTGAACTAAAGAAGTATGGCATCGCTTCCGACTCTTCGGAAGTGAGCAAATTGGTGTTCGACGCCTACAGATTTTTTCATAACGATGGCAATATCTCCATCGCCTTTGTGTCGAACAATTCCCGCACAACGCTTGTGGCTGAGTATCAGTTGAACGATAGTTTGGAGCAGGGCAACAAGGAGGAGGCTCTGAAGATTGCCGAGACCGAGCTGACGCTGTCTTCGTCGGCTTTAGAGCAATTGAAAGAGCAGGTGGAGCAGAACCTTTCGCTCGTTCTCGCTAAGGGTACGTCGAAGATGGCAGACGTAGTCATGGGTACCAACGGCGTGAAGAACGTAAGGAGCAAGGCGTCTGCCATGTTCGACAAATACACCAGAATGGTGGAGGCGTATCATTATGCCGAGGACAGCGTGCGTGGAAACATCGAGGACTTCACCTCGCTGCGTAGCGATATGGGCATGGTGTATCGCGACTATGCCATGAAGCTCATCGACATCTACGGCGACTCTATCAAGATGGTGCAGCCCGACTTGTTCGACTTCAAGCGCATCGAGTGGCTGGATGTAGACGAGATGCTCAAGTACGTGGAGCTGGAATACAACAAGCTGTCTGAAAAGTGCGCAGCCCTGATGGGTGAGATATCAGACAGTTTCAGAGCCTCTCTGCAGACTTCGCTGCTTGCTTACAAGTCGGCGTCGAATGGCAACAAGTCGTTGGGCTTGGCTATGGCAGGTTTGGCGATGCTTGACCATTACATGGGCGCCAGCGAACGCACCAATCGTCTTAAAACCGACCTGTCTGTGTTCCAGACCAGCGTGAAGCACGACGCCACTCGCATAAAGGCCGACATGGGACGCCTGATGGTGATATGCAAGACCCTGAACGATGTTATCATTCCGAAGGCTAACGTGTTCATGCGCTATGGCGAGAAGCTGATGGCTTCCGACTTGAAGGCGATGTTGGACACGTTGTATGCGGATGAGGCTGTACGACCGTTGGAGGAGAAGCGCCGAGAACTGCTGCAGCGGTTGAAGACATTGGACATGGAGATGAACGACCATCTTCAGAACATTGATGTTTACACGTCGCTCATCAACGACATTACTTCTATGTTGGAGTCGAAGCGTGCGAGCTATATGGATGCCAAGGAGAAGAAACCATCTAAGCCTTTCTTCCTCGTCAACTGGTTGACCTTCGGCACGGCAAACAAGAACTATTACCGCAACTACGCAGAGTGGAACGACAACTGTTTCCCGCTTATCCGCGAGTACGAGAGCTATCAGGTAGACTTGAAGCTGGATAAGGACGAGCTGGCATCGCATCGTGAGGAGCAAACACGTATAAAGAACGAATATGCGAAACTCTCGAACGAGCTGAACAAGGTGTCGGATACGCTAAGGAGCAAGATTGTTTGTTCTGACGAACTGAAGCTGAAGATGTTGAAGCATCTTCGTGACATGGTGGCTATGCTGAAACTCGGACGCGAGATAATGGAGAGCAAGATAGACGAGAAGTGGGTGCACACCGTAGATATCCCGAACTTCAAGGAGACGGCGAAACTGCCTGCCGACGTAGAGCAGAACCTCTCGCAGTTCACCGCCATGCTGGCTGACAACATACATGCCGACGAGCGCATGGCGAAGAACATGCTTGACGGCGTGGCTGCATATACCAACGACCGCAAGCGGATTGAAGGAAATGTTGCGCAGAATCAGCCTGCAGAATATAGCGCAGAAGACTTGGCGACGGCAACCGACGCTATGGAGCAGTCGTTGCAACGCGGCATAGCTCTGTTCGACAGTTTCGTTCAGCTCAAGGCGCAGCAGCTCAACGGCAAGTTGGCTTCCGCCGCATACGACAAGGAGCTGAAGAAACACGCCGATGAGTTCAAGCGCGAGATAGCGAAGATAGACCATAAGAGCGCTTATCTGCGTGAGGTGTTCAAGCGGATAAACCTGGCTGGCAGTGAGGACGAGCGCAAGCAAACCATGTCGCTGCTCAGCGATTTGAGCGGCTACTCGCTCTCGGAACAAGAGTTTGCAGACTTTATGAACGGTAAGAAACAAATTGAATTATAAAACAAAAATGGAAAGTTCAAGAAGACAGCAAGCCCAGGCTGATCTGGGCATGAATTTCACACGCGAAGACCAGAAACGTGAGGCAGCCCTTGCCAAAGAGCAGGAGCGTGTTGCAAGGAAAGAGGCGAAACGTCAGCAGATGATGAGCATGCCCTCGTACCGCTTGATGGTGAAGACGTCAACGTATATGGACAAGTATTTCCTTGATCCTATCTTAGGTTTCATCCTTCCTGCTGGCATCGGCGACGCCTTGTCGAGCGTGTTCGCATTCCCGTTCGTCTACTACAGTCTGTGCGTGGTTAAGTCGATACCACTTACCTTGGCTGTGATCTACAACATCTTGATGGACGTCCTGATTGGCGCCATACCGTTCTGTATCGGTGATTTACTGGATGTGTTCAAGCGCTCGTATATCGAAAACTTGAGGCTGATAACCGGCTATATAGAGGACGACAAGGAGATAATAAATAAGGTGAACCAGAAGGCGTTCTGGACGGCTGTGTTCATCGCCGTGATTTGCTGGCTTATCTATCTTGTCGTATCATGGGCTATCAGCTTGGGAACATCGGTTTATAACTGGATTAGTTCATTATTCTAACTTATGGCAAACAACATATTCTTTCAGCCTTTCGTCGGCAAGCATTATGCCGACGGAGGCATGTTCGGCAAGCGCATCATGATATTGGGCGAGAGCCACTATTGTGACGAGGGATGTGCCGACTGTGGCGACTGCCGTCTGCATCGCGAGTGCATGGGCTTTACGCAGAATGTGCTCGCTGATTATCTCGACGAGACGAACGAACGGCAGGACTGGATGCGTACGTTCGTGAAGTTCGAGCGGTCGCTGGTGGGCGAGGAGACCGACCAGGCGCTGAGGCAGAAGATATGGGACTCGGTAGTGTTCTTCAACTATCTGCAGGTGGCGATGGGCGGTCCGCGCGAGGCTGGCACGTCAGCTCAGTATAGGCAAGCCGGCGAGGCGTTCTTCGAGGCGCTCGACAAGTATCAGCCCGAGTATGTCGTCGTTTGGGGCAAGCGCCTTTGGGACAAGATGCCGGGCGAGCGATGGCAGGACGGCGAGCCGATAGTAGTGGACGGGTGCAGCACGGCGACGGGCGCTTATCTCTTGAACAACGGCAGGCGTGTGAAGGCAATGGCTGTGAACCATCCTTCCGTAGGCTATTCGTGGGATTATTGGTATCGTGTGCTGGAAAAATTCTTCTTGCATTAAACGGTGGAAAAAACAACGCAGGTTTCTGAAATGATTGTTTCCGAAACCTGCGTTTCGTAAATAGATATGCGTGGTTTTGTGCTTTTGTTAATGATAATATTGCACTAAACACTTTGATTGTTAATGCTTTATGCCCGTCTTTAAATTCGAAACCGCTGTTTCCGAAACGTAGGTTTCGGAAATGAGGCATATTAATAGTCTGATTTCTTTCGCAATAAGTCATCGTTCTGCGTCCGCCGTCCGATCAGATTCCGTCCGCCGTCCAATCGGGTCGCGTTCGGTGTCCGATCGGACGGCGTACGGTGCACGATGAGAATTTGTGGCGTTAAGGCTAACTCTTAATAAGTTTGGCTGCAACTCAACAATAAAAATAAATTTCCATTTAGAATTGCAATTCTTATCTTTGCAATTCTTGTATTGTCTTCGATTTATATAAAATCCTCACGCTCACAAATGTAAATAAATTTCCATTTGTTTTGCTTAATCGGATTTTTGCACTAACTTTGTGCCTTGTAAACTCATTAATAACAATAGAAGGGCTTGGTATAAAGGCCCTGAAAACCGGCTCGACACGTAGGAGAGCCAGACGAAAACCTGCTTATTAATAATTAATCAATAACTTAAACAAACCGAAATGAAACTTAATCGTTTAATTCTCGCGGCTGTAGCAGCGATGTTCGTAGAAGGAGCATACGCACAGCAGCCGTACGGCGGATGCTGGCATCCGGACGACATCAAGAACTGGTCGCCGGAGACCGACAAGGACGCAAAGTTCAACCGCTCGCGTGTGCCATTGGCAAAGCGTTTCAAGGAGCCAACGCTGATGAAGGCTAACAAGAACCAGTATTATGAGGGTCAGATCTGCAACGCTCCTATTCTTTTCCCGACATGTTCTATGTGTCCGTCGCAGGGCGCTTACAACTTCCTCGGCTATCAGCCTACCTACTGGCAGTATATGGACAAGCTTGTTTATTGGGCAGGTTCGGCTTCTGAGGGTATCATCATCCCGCCGCCAGCTGGCTCTATCGACGCTGCTCACCAGAGCGGTGTGAAGGTGCTGGGTCAGGTGTTCTTCCCGCCGTACGCTTACGGTGGCAACCAGGCATGGGTGCGCCAGATGCTTACAAAGGAGAACGGTGTGCATATCTATGCCAAGAAGCTCTACGAGATAGCCAAGTACATCGGCTTCGACGGATGGTTCATCAACGAGGAGTCGGGTGGTGCAACATCTGCAGAATGGGCTGACTTCATCAAAGATTTCAACAAGTTTGCAGACGAGAACGGCGATACACAGATGGAGATACAGTGGTACAACGCTCGTCGTAGCCCGAATGTTGAAATCCTCAAGACACACAAGAATACATCGCAGTTCCTTGAGTATGGTGCGGCAGGCGACTATCGCAACTATGCAAGCCAGCTCGGCTGCACAGAGGAGGAGACATTCTCTAAGATATATTCGGGTGTGCAGGTGGCTGCTTCAGGTCATACCAACTTTATCTACCACCTCAATGCGGCTATGCCTACAGACGGCCACGTAGGTTCGCTCGACTTCTTCTGTCCCGAGGAGAAGACATGGAAGGACAACGTGCGCAACCTTCTCGGCAAGAACGATACCGGTCCTGAAGCATACAACGCTATCAACAAAACATTCGAGTATGAGATGCAGATGTGGACAAACTACGAGGGCGACCCGTCTGTCATAGCAGAAAAATGGCCCGGTGTATCTGGCCGCGTGCTCGAGCGTTCGGTTATCAACTCTATGCCGTTCACTACATCGTTCTGCGTAGGTGTAGGCAAGCACCGCTTCGTAGAGGGTGAGGTGAAGGCTTCGCAAGACTGGTACCACTCTGGCGTGCAGAGCATCATGCCTACATGGCGCTACTGGTTCGAGAACAAGGGCAACGGTTCTATCAAGATTGATTGGGACGACGCCTGGAACTTCGGTTCGAGCCTTAAGGTTGACGGCGGCAACGAGTTTACAAAGGGTGACCACCTCTGGCGTCTGTACAAGACACAGATTGCTGTGAACGGCGGCACATTGCGCCTCGTCTACAAGGCTTCTGCAAACAGCTCTGTAGAGGTGAAACTCTCTACATCAAGCTCTGTAAATCCGGACGCTACTCTCGCTAACCCGACTACCACTACAAAGAACGGTTGGACAATCGCTGAGTACGACCTCTCTTCGCTCAACGGCAAGACAATCTACATGATTGCGCTTAACCTGAAGACTTCTTCTGTGCTCAACGACTATAAGTTCTCGCTCGGCGAACTCTCTGTTCTGCCTGCAAACTACGCTCCCGCGGCTGTCGAGGTGAAGAACCTCGCTACGACAAGCGTGTTGGGCAACGTGCAGGGCGACGCTCGTCTGACATGGGACTTCGACTATACAGCCGACTTCGACCACTTCGATATCTATAAGGAGAACGAGGACGGCACACAGACATTGGTTGGACAGACACGCGACGAGGCGTTCTACGTTCCGACATTCCAGCGTAAGGACAACGAGGCTTACGTTAAGTTCATCGTTATGCCGATTATGAAGGACATGCGCCAGCAGAAGGGCAAGAGCATCGTGCTCGACTTCCCGCAGGCTACTGCTCCGATCGTTTCGTTCAATATCAGCAACAGCTATCTGAAGGTGGGCGAGAGCGCTACTATCACAGCTAATGGTACGGGTAATCCGACTGCCTTCAAGTGGACTCTGCCCGAGGGCTTGAAGCTTGCAAACGGCTTCTCTCTCACCGACCAGACTATCACCGTAGTTGCAGAGAAGGTGGGCAAGCAGCGCGTGAGTGTAGAGGTGACTAACGCCATCGGCACATCTACTACTTCAAGCAATATCCTCGACGTAATGACCGAGGAGGAATACAAGAAGATCTTCAACGTAGTATATCAGAAGAAGGTGCTCGGCTACAGCGGTTCGACAAACTCTCAGGAGGTGCCCGACAAGATTATCGACGGCGATACTTATCCGTATTCAAAGAGCGACAAGTGGTGTAACGTGAGCGCTGACAACTGGGTGACATTCGACCTCCAGGGCGTTTACCGCATCTATAGCTTCAAGATATACGACGGCAACTCTGGTCCGGAGTCGGGCGTAGACCAGATCGATTCTTACCAGATTCTGCTCTCTGAGGACAACGAGCACTGGACAACTGTTGTAGACACATACAACCGTCAGAGCGAGAGCATCAAGACCGACTTCATCGCTCCGACTCGCGCTCGCTACGTGAAGCTCGTTCCGCACGTCAACGGCATCCTCCGCATCTGGGAGTTTGAGGTTTACGGCAAGAAGGACAACAGCATGAAGATTTCGGCTTCGCCTGAGCAGATGACTATCAACGCCGGCGAGAGCAACAACATCTACGTAACTTACGACCTCGGCGAGGTGGCTAAGGACCCACAGTTCAAGTGTACTGCTACAAGCAAGAACGGCAACGTGAAGATCGGCACAATCAAGGAGAACACCAAGAAGTCGACATTCATCATCCCGCTTACTGCTCAGAAGCGCATGGGCGACGACGTTGTTACAATTCGCGTTGAGAACGGCGACGACTACGAGGAGGCAACTGTACAGGTAGAGGTTGACGCTACAACACAGCCTAACGTGCTCAATGGCAAGAAGGCTGAGGTGCGCCACTACAAGAACGACTACTCTTTCGAGGCTGCTTACGACACGTACGACATCAGCGGTCTTACCGACGGCAACAAGACTGACGAGGCTCTCAGCGATATTGAGGCGCCGTCTACACACCGCGACGACGTGTGGGTTATCTTCACTGCTCCGGAAGGTAAGCAGTGGAACCTTGCAAAGGTTGTTGTGAACATTCCGAACAAGAACTACGCAGAGAACGACAACAACGAGATGAACTACGTCAACAAGGACGTGAAGATTGCTGTGGGCGACGACCTTACACGCATGAACACGGCGAAGACATTCTCTGGCTTGAAGGAGGTTTCGGAGCTTAGCTACATCTTCCCGGAGAGCGTAAAGACTAAGTATCTTGCTGTGATTTGCAACCTCTATGTCTACTCTTACCCGTCGCTCGCTGAGGTTTCGGCTTTCGAGCAGTTTGCTGATCCGACAGCAATCAACAACGCTACCGTGCAGAACGCTGTTAAGGGCATCTACACAGTGAATGGCACAAAGCTCAACGCTTTGCAGAAGGGTATCAACATCGTGAAGTTCGCAGACGGCACGGTACAGAAGGTACTCGTGAAGTAAATTATTAATTGGTAATTATTAATTATTAATTGGTGATTGCTTATTATTAATTGCTAATTATTAATTCGTGATTATAGAATAATACGGCTATCAGAAGTGTAACAGCTTCTTGATAGCCGTTTTTTGTATGGCTATAATACGTCTCTCGTATTGTTATTGCACAAAAAAAGGTGGAACAATACGTATGATTGTTCCACCTTATATAGTGTTAATGTCTTAGTTTTTCCCGGATTTCTTAAAGGCTGTCAGAAAGGATTTTGAAGAAGTCCTTGTGCAGCGCCTTCGAGATGCCTGCAAGCATGGCAGTATCGATACTGTTGCGTCCTAATGCTCTGTATACTGTAGAGCGGTTGCAGTGAAGCTCTTTGGCAAGCCAGCCTGCCGACCGTCCTTGTTTTTCGAGTTCTTCCTTGATGAGTTGTCCGATGTTTACCATTTTCTTATGCTTGTATTGTGTTTCCGACTGATTGTTAGTGCGTGGTGTTAGAAGCTAACACCGACACCGATTGACAAACGTTGGCTGCCCATGAAGTCCTTCAGATGAGAGTCCATAGCGAAGCGATACTGATAGGTGAGGCGGAGTGCGAAGTAAGAATACTTGGCGCAGACACCGATAACCGGCGAGATAGCCCATGCAAGGTTCGCTTTCTGGTCGTCCTTGGTGTATTCCTGAATCTTCTTGTTCTCCTTCTCGTCATCCTTCGGCTTCAACACGCCGTCCGGGTCGTTAGGATAGCCCTTCTTGTTAGGATAGATGTCGTCGTGGTCGTCGGTCACCTCGTACTTGCCGTAGTAAACCTTGGTTGTTGCACCAGGGCCGAAGAAGATCCATACCGGATTAACAATCTTCACCGTCCAACCAAAGTTGACGTTCACCTCAGGCATATCAGGAGTGCGGCAGTCGTTGCGCATCATCTCGAACACCTTCGAGTTGAGACTCATGCTGAAGAATCCGCCCACCTTATGCTTCTTGTACTTGCCGTAAGAGAAGCCGATAGGGGTGTCCTTCGAGAACTCGTATGTGAACACTCTTGCATGGCTCTTCTTGTCTACCTTAATCTGGTCGATGCGGTTTATCTGTTCCTGCGCCTGCACCTTTGTAGGGCAGTTGTTCTTCACAGCCAGAGCGTACAGCTCGCGTGCCTTGTCAAACTGCTTCTCGTTGTAGTAGAAGTCGGCCTGCTTGTAGGTCATATCGCACTCGCTGAAGAACTTCGTGAGGCAGTTGTTGTAGCGGTTTGCAGCGAGGTTGTCGTACGGGTTCAGCTCCATAACTCGGTTGTAGTACTCGCTGGCTCCGTAGTAGTCGAGCAACTTGAACTTCTGTTCGCCAATCTCGCGGTAGTGGAGGATGGTGTCTACCAGAGCAATGTTGCTCTCGTTCTCAAGCGAGTCGACATCAGTACAGCCGCGTGCCACGACAAACTGGTCGCGAGCCTCCTGATAGTTCATGTTCTTGAGCTCCTCCATACCCTTGTTGCGGTGTCCGCGGTAGCAGCCAGCGTCGACGGTGCTGTTCGGGTCGATAGCCTGATAGGTGAGCACCTGCTTCGGCTGCAAGTCGTCGATGAACACGGTAGCTGGTGCATAGCCCGGCGAAGTGATGGTGAGCATACGTCCGCGATACTTCTGTCCAGTAGGGAACTCGATGTAGTAAACCATGTCAGAGCCTTCAAGCTCTGTGTTGTAGGGCGTAGCGCTCTTGTCCATCGACGATTCGAAAGTGAGCGGAATCGACTGGTTGCACTTGAAGATGACAGCAGCTCTGTCGTTGTCGCCGGTATACACATCGTTAGGCTGCGATATGTCTGTAATCTCCAGCAGGTTCTGTGAGAAAGCGACGCACGCCATGAGGCACATCACGGCGAGTGAGATAATTCTTTTCATAATGATTACGTTAAATGTTTATGTTTTATGTCTGTTTGTTTTTTTAGTCAAGTCTTTATCTTACTATTCTGAACGATCCGAGGTGGAAGACGTCTTTCTTCTGTGTCACGATATTGCCTGCCGTGTCTTTGTACGGCTGCCATGTGCGCACCTGGATGAGCGGATTGTCCGAATCGCGGAAGTCAACCATCAGGAAGAGATAGCCCTCGTCCTGATAGCGGTCGGTCTTCCACAACTGTTTCAGCGTCACGCCGTAGATGTTGTCGTACTTCGGGTGTTCTACTATTTCGATGTCAGAGAACTTCACGTTGATGAACTTCACTGTCTTGAACACCATTGCGAGTTTGGACAGATACTCCTGCTTTGTCTGCTTGATGTATACCACTTTGTTGTTGGCAAGCGTCATTTTAGTCATGTCGCTGTTCGGTTTCTCTCTCACCACGCGTCCGGTGATGATGAGCGCCTTGTCGCTGAACACGCTGTTGAGCATCGCATTGTCCTTGCGGTTGTACGCCGTGCGGAAGTTCTCTATGAAGTCTACGATAATCTGACGTCTTGCATAGTCGAGCTCCGACTCCTTTGCAGCCATCAGTTCCTCGTAGCGGTTCATCTCGATAGCGATAGCCACGCTTGTGATGAGTCCGTTGTGGTCGTAGTTTACGGTGAGTTCCTGGCGTGCGTCAGCTTCGTCAGCCTCAAGCATGTCTACCGGAATGCCACGCACCTGATAGCCGTCTTTAGTCTGCAAGCAGCGGCAGCGTATGCTCATCGGCGGACAGCTCAAAGCGCTGCTTTTCCATATCTCGCGAATCTCCTCGATAGCCGCTTTCGATATGTTGTCTTTCGAGAGTTTTACGGTCTTTTCGCCGTCGTCGGCAGCCTTTCTGAATGCGTCGAGCAACGCTTTTGTGTTGGCTTCCATACGGTCTTTCAGCTGCGACTCAACAACGCCGTCCGTAATCTTGAATGTTGTATCGGCAAGCGCGCTGCCTGCACATGTTAAAACCAATAGTAAAAGAAATAGTCTGCTTTTGATTTGTGTTATCATTTTCATTTTCTTTTTTTGCTATATATGTTTTTAATGTCGTTCTGCGGTATGTTTGCGTATAATTCAGCCTTTATGTTGCCTCCGTTCTTGAACAGTTCGTTGGTAGGAATGCTCACTACGAAGAGATGTATGATGTTCTGTTTGGGGTTGTGCATCACAAGGTCTGCCTTTATCAGGTCTTTGTCTATCTGTGTTACGTTGCAGTAGGTGTCCATCTCGTTTGTCAGCACGAAGAAAACCGAGTGCAGCGGCATGGTGAGCGTCTTCTTCACGTTGCCGTACTGATGTTGGGTGAGCGTAACATTGCAGTTGCCTGCCAAGTTCATCAACAAGTTCACCGCCGACTCCATAGGATAACTATGGTCGAACACCGGCTTCCATGTTTTTGCATCGATGAACACGTCAGAACGCAGCGAATTGATTTGGAACGACTTGCCTGGCAGCAACTTAATTCTCTCCTCGTTGGTGTCTGCAAGGTTCTGCTTGTTAAGTATCAGTTTCTTGCAGAAGTCCTCTCCTCCCGTGTTCTTTGAGAGTTGCTCGTATACGAACTCGTCGGCGTTCTTCTTGTCGAAGCGGTCTTTCTGTGCCTGCATAGCTGAAGGCGTAGCGAGAAGGGTGAGAAGCAATACGATTCCCGATAGTTTGTGTCGCATATAGTCTGTTTTTTTAGTTTATATTCTAATGAATGCAATACATGATTCCAATGAATGCTATATATAAATCTAATGAATGCTATATATAATATATTGATGATGTATATAATATAATGTGTGGCAGAACTATTCTGTGAGAAGATTGAATCTTGCCACGCCCACCTTTGCATCGGTTTGCTGTATGTCGCCCTTTGTAAGCGGGTTCATCATGATGCTGAAGTTGACGGGCTCCTCAGTTGCTACAAGTACGAATGCGTCGTGCGACGGCATGTCCGGCGTTATGAACGGCTCCGACTTGAAGCCGACGGTGCTGTTAGCCGGAACAAGCAGGTTTGAGCACGTTGCCTCTTCGTCCATAGGCAGGATGAGATACTTGTTGCCGTCCTTGTCGATGTTGAGGATGTTGACGTAGAGTGTCTCCTCGGTGTTGTTCTTCACGCGAACGTAGCACGGCGTGTTGCGCTTTGCGCTGTTCGCAAGCGGCAGACCGGTTTCAACGTCCACAAGTTCGAGACTCACGTCGAAGTCAGACGCAATGGCATTCTCGCTGTTGAACAGCTGCTGTTCTGCAGAACCTTTTGCAGCTGTGCCTTCGTTGAGTATCTCAATAAGACGAGCCGCCATGAGCGAGTCTTTAGACGCAGCACGATAAGATGTGCCGGTCACCTGCATGTAGGTGTCGGGATGCACCATCTTCTTAGACGAACTGAATAACTGCTTCACGAGATAGCCCATATACTGCTTCGTGAGATTCTTGGTGCGCTTCGACGACATGCTCACAAGACTGCCTACGGTGTTCACTCCCTCGCGTGTGAAAGACAGCATCTTCTGCTTGTTCTCGTCGATGATAGTCACCGCACTCTCAGAAGAAATCTTCAGCTTCGTAGTAGGTGTGACGTATTTTCTTGCAGAGAGCGGCGTAAATGTTTTGCCCTCTTGTATGTAAGCCTTGCCCACAACAGAGTAAACCACGTATTTTTGTGCGCTGGCTGCTATCGGAGCGAATGCGAAAAGCAAGGTGGCAAGAGCCACAAGTGTCTTATTTCTCATAATTGAAAATGTTAAAGTGCTCAATTCCACTTGGATTAATGAATATCGGAGTCTGCTTGAAGTCGGTGAGTTTTCTCACCTGCTTGTAGAGGAAGTGCTCAAGTTCCTGAGTAGAGAGGCCCTCAGCGTGCTCCTCCTTTGCAGCTCCGTTTAGAGCTTCTACCAGCGCCTTGGTGAATGCGCCGTTCTCCCACGACTCGTCCTCGCGCGACTTTGTGTCCGACGAGCTTGAGGCGTAGAGCAACATACCGTTCTTCGAGCGTTTCAACTGCTCGATGAAGTGGGTCGTGGCAGCCGATCTGCCGCCCTCAAAGAGAGCGCCCGAATAGCAGGCGTCTACAAAGGCGATGAGTTTGCCGTGAATATCCTCCGCCTCGTTTCTAAAGTCGGAAGCGCTGAAGCACTCATACAACTTGTTCGTGTTGCATCCGTAAGGCATGAAGTAGAATCGGTCTTTCTCGTCGCGCATTCCGTGTCCGGCGAAGAAGAATATGCAGACATCGTTAGGCGACGATTCCTGCTTCAGCCATTCCATAGCCTCGAATATGTCAGCTCGTGTAGCCTCGTTGTCGCAGAGTATCTTCACCTGCACATCCTCATAGGGCAGTCCCTTCTTTGATGTGATAGCCTTAGAGAAGTCCTTCGCGTCCTTGCATGTGAATCTCAGTTTAGGCAGTTTTGGGTCGTTATAGTCGCCCACGCCGATAGCCACAACGAAGAGTTTCGGCAGTTCCATTGACGTAGCCTCTCGGATAAGGCGTATCGTTGCCGGCTCGCTGTTTCCATTTTTGTTCTGAGCGTACATCATCACGGTGCAGTCGTGGCGTGGCAGGTCTACGTCGATAGTGTTTGCAGCTCTCACCGCTCTTGTCGTAGGTTGTCGCTGACCGTCCACCATTACTACGATGCGTGTGCTGTCTGCGCAGTTGCCAGCAATCAGCTGATACTTCAGTTTTATCTGGTCGGTATGGAACATCGACTGGTCCTCCGGGTATAGAATCTTAAGTACCGGAGCCGAGTTAGCCGCCGCAAGTGTAGGCTGTGCAGCCGGAGTCGCTTCCTTTTCAGTCAGAATCTGTGCCGGTCCCTTTATTATACGAGGCTTCGGCTGTTCTTCTGTAGGCTTCGGCGCGGCGGGTTGCTCTGTTGTTGGTTGCGGTGCGGCTGGCTGTGGGGCTGCAGGTTGTGGCGCGGCTGGCTGCGCAACGACAACGGGTGCTGTCGGTTTCGGCGTACTGTTCATTCCTGGGATATCAACCTCGATATCAAAGTCGCCGTCCAGTGTCTCCTTCTTTGTGTCAGGCTTTTCTGTAGCTTTGTTTGCAGGAGCCTGAACGATGGGTTCTGGGGTGGGGATGTTAGGGGTACTAGGGGTACTAGGTATACTAGGTGTGCTAGAGGAACTAGGTGCGCTAGTTGATGGAGTTGTAGGAGCTGTAGCTGGCGCTGTAGGAGCAGCCGGCTCTGTTTTGGGCTGTTCGGGCTGCAAGTTCGCAGCCATAGCCATCCACTTCTGGCTTTCCTTCTCGTTCTGTTCCACAAGAATGCCGTTGGCATAGCAGTCGGCGAGCGTCAGCTGCGCTCTCTTATAGTTGTTGTTAGCAGACTGGTGGAGCAAGTCGGACGCCTTGTCGTAGTCGCGTGGCACGCCGCGACCGTTCATATAGCAATAAGCCAGATTATATTGCGCCTTCGCGTAGTTCTGTCTTGCCGAACGCTTGAACCACATAGCCGCAGAAGCATAGTCGCGCTCGATGCCTTCGCCGTTGAAATAAGCGTAGGCGATGTCGAACTGCGCCTCGGCATTGCCCTCATTAGCCGAAATGAGATAAGCGATAGCCGCCTCCTCGAAGTTGCCCTGGCGATAGAGCGAGTCGCCCTTATGCAGCAGCAACTTGCCTTGCTCTTCGTTCGGCGCAGCCAGTGAAGTCATAGCTGCGAGTAGCATTGCCGGAAGTATTGTCAGTCTTGTTAGTTTTTTATTTCTCCACATAGTATATTGACTTTTTGATGAATTTCAGTTTAGTGTGTCTCGACAGCATCATCACAATCCATTTGTACTGTAGACGCGCCGTCTCTACAAGAGCCAGTCCGATGAGCGGGAATAGCAGACTGATGTAGAAGTTGTATTTCGAGAAGAGCAGGAAACTGATCCACACCAGGAACGCAGTAAGCAGGAAGTAGTAGAACTTTATCCAGTACAGATAGTAATACTTATGCTTCTGTGTGAGGTACGATCCCACAGCCGACGACATATAGCAGAGCACGATGGTGAGCAGAATGCAGAAGAAGTCGTTCAGCACGAACACCTTGTGGTGCGACATCGACGAGAGCATGGCATACGCCTGAATCTTCATGCCCGGCATCTTGCCCAGCGGCGTGATATGCGTGTCAGCCTCCTCGTTGATAGTACCGAGAATAACGATTTTGTTCTTTATCAAGTTTTTGTATTTAAGCACATCGTTGTGCGGAATCACCACAAAGTCGGTGTGGCTGTATTCGATGTTGCGCTGTTTCGGAGTCGCCTCCTCCGGTTTAGCGTTTGTGTATTTGCATACCGCCATGTATGGCAGTGAGTAAATCACGTTGTTGTTGATGTGTTCGTTCTGTGAGTATTTTCTTATGCAGCCGTAGCCTTCGCCCGATATCACATTGCTGAAAGCCCATGTTATGCCGTCGCCTTCATAGCTGAAGAACGAGCGTCGCACTTTTCTGAAACGGTCGTTGATGTAGTCGTAGTCGGTGAGTTTGCACGAGAACATTGCGTTGTCGAGGCTCGATACGGCATTGATGAGATATTCGTTCTCGCCCTCGTCGTAGCTCGGGCGCTCGAAGATAAGGTCGACCACGAGCACCTTCGGGTTGCATTTGTTTATGTTTGTCATGCAGTCGGCAATCTTGCGTCTGTCGTATAGTTCGGTCATATCCACCAGCACGATGTCGTTGTTTATCTCCTTCACGCCGCTGCTGTTCTGTATCTCGTAGAACACGTCAGTCATAGAGAAATCGCTGAAAGCCTTCTTCACAGGGTTCACTACCGTGAGGTTTATAGACGCGAAGGCGAGCAACCAACCCATGAATAGCACAAGCAGCGTGATGCAGAGATGGTCGATGCTTATGAGTCTGGTCAGGTCGCTTCGCTTCGGCCTCCTTAACTTGAAGTTTGGCCTCTTTATATTGAGTTTCGGTGTTTTCAAATTGTTCGTAGTGTTTTGTAACTATATGCGGCATCGCTGCCGGTTGTAATCTCATCTTAGTTTAGACCTAAAAACATGAAATTTTTAGATAATTTTTGCAAAGTTAGTCATAAGAATTGAATATTTATAATAATGTATGTTGCATAATTGCAACAAGCATATAATTAATATATGTATAAGCATATAAACACCCACCGCAGCACAAGGTTTTAATGTGATTGGCGTTTTTTTTCGTGTTGCAAAGAAATTAATTCTGTAAAAAGTTGTGAAGTTGGTTTTAATGATATATATTTGCAAACAAATTATTAAAGTGAAATTATTACAACCGCTAAAAGACCGCTATAATATGAGCAAGAACAATCTGTTATATAAGACATTCCGCCTTTACGTTGACGGATTCCGTAGCATGACAATAGGAAAAGTTTTGTGGACCGTTATCCTCATAAAACTCTTTGTGATGTTCTTCGTGCTCAAACTGTTTTTCTTCCCCGATGTGCTTGAGCAGAAAGCCGCCGGCGACAAGGCTTCGTATGTAGCCGGTGAGCTGACGGGCGCACGCGTTGAGCAATAGGCGTATAGAAGTGCGGCAGAAGTAGTGTGTGGCGAACGCCGTCCGATCGGATTCCGTCCGCCGTCCGATCAGATTGCGTCCGCCGTCCGATCAGATTCCGTCCGCCATCCGATTGGATTCCGTCCGCCGCATCGTGACAAAAGAATACGTTTGATGAACTTAATCAATAACAATTAATAAAAAATACAATCAAAAAACAATGACACATCTCTTGACAATCGACCCCACACTTATCGACTGGTCGCGTGCTCAGTTCGCACTCACAGCCATCTACCATTGGCTTTTTGTGCCGCTCACGCTTGGTCTCGCCCTCATCATGGGCATCATGGAAACGTGCTACTATCGCACGGGTAAGCAATTCTGGAAGGATACAGCCATCTTCTGGCAGCGACTCTTCGGCGTCAACTTCGCCATGGGCGTAGCTACGGGCATCATTCTCGAGTTTGAGTTTGGCACCAATTGGAGCAACTACTCGTGGTTCGTGGGCGACATCTTCGGAGCGCCGCTTGCCATCGAGGGCATCGTGGCGTTCTTCATGGAGAGCACCTTCGTAGCCGTCATGTACTTCGGCTGGCAGAAGGTGTCGCGCGGCTTTCACTTGGCGTCGACATGGCTCACCGGACTCGGCGCAACCATCTCCGCTTGGTGGATTCTCGTGGCTAACGCATGGATGCAGTACCCAGTTGGCTGCGAGTTCAACCCCGACACCGTGCGCAACGAGATGACGAGCTTCATGGATGTGGCGCTCTCGCCCTTCGCCGTTGACAAGTTTTTCCACACCGTCACCTCTACATGGGTGATAGGTGCCGTGTTCGTGTGTGCCGTGAGCGGCTGGTATCTGCTGAAGCGCCGCGAGCAGGAGATGGCGCGCCAGAGCATAAAGATAGCAAGCATCGTGGGCATTGTGGCTTCGGTGCTTACTATGGCTACGGGAGACTTCTCGGCTGTGAAGGTGGCTGAGACGCAGCCTATGAAACTCGCCGCAATGGAGGCTCTGTACGAAGGAGGCGAAGGCGTAGCGCTCACAGCCGTTGCAGCTGTAAATCCGTTCGAACAGCCCGACTATGCCAAGGGTGGGGAGGCTCCGCTGCGCATAGCCATACCTAACGGCCTCTCTATGCTCGCTACGCATAAGGCAGACGGCTTCGTGCCGGGCGTGAACGACCTGCTCAACGGCTACACACGTGCTGATGGCACGCGCGAACTCTCGGCTGAGGAGAAGATGGAGCGTGGACGCAGAGCTATATCTACGCTTGCCGAGTATCGCAAGCTGAAGGCTGCCGACGCTAACGACAAGCGCCTGCCCGAACTCGCAGAGCAGTTGAAGCTCGACATGCCTTACTTCGGCTACGGCTACATAAAGGATCGTGCCGAACTGGTGCCGTATATCCCCGTCAACTTCTATGCGTTCCGCGTGATGGTGGGCGTGGGCACGCTGCTGATGCTCTTCTTCCTCGTCATCGGACACGTAGCATGGCGCAAGGACATCACCTCGAAGTATCGCTGGCTGTATGTTGCGGCGCTTGTGATGCTACCGCTCACATACCTGGCGAGCGAAGCCGGATGGATAGTGGCCGAGCTGGGCAGACAGCCTTGGGCTATTCAGGACATGCTGCCTACGGTGGCAGCCGTTTCCGACTTGAAGTCGGGCAGCGTTGCCTTCACGTTCTTCCTCTTCCTCGTGCTCTTCACGGTGCTGCTGGTGGCAGAAGTGAGCATTATGTGCCGCGTAATACGCAACTATAACGCCGAGAAGCAACAGTAAAACACTGAGACCGACAACCCGAATGTTCAACACATATAAAGAAAACAATCTTATGACATACGAATTTTTGCAACAATATTGGTGGTTCATCGTCTCGCTGCTCGGGGCGTTGCTCGTGTTCCTGCTGTTCGTGCAGGGCGCCAACTCAATGGTTCACAGTATAGGCAGAACAGAAGACGGTCAGCGCAAGGTGATTGAGTCGACCGGCAGAAAGTGGGAGATAACGTTCACTACGCTCGTTACCTTCGGCGGAGCCTTCTTCGCCTCGTTTCCGCTGTTCTACAGCACCAGTTTCGGCGGCGCCTACTGGCTCTGGATGATTATCCTCTTCTCGTTCGTGCTGCAAGCCGTGAGCTACGAGTTTCAGCTGAAAAAAAGCAATCTGCTCGGCACGCGCACCTATCGCTGGTTCCTTGTGCTGAACGGCATAGTGGGTCCGCTGTTGCTCGGCGGTGCTGTGGCTACGTTCTTCGACGGGTCGAACTTCCTTGTAGAGAAGGCTTCACTTACGGAGATAGGGTCGCCCGTGATAAGCCGTTGGGCTAACGCTTCGGCAGGACTCGATGCTCTGCTCGACCCGTGGAACCTCGTGTTCGGACTCGCCGTGATGTTCCTCGCACAAATGCTCGGTGCGCTCTATATTATTAATAATGTGGACGATGAGGATATCCGTTCGCGCGCCAGTGTGCGTCTCGTAGGCTGCACCGTGCCGTTCCTCGTGTTCTTTCTCGCCTTCTTTGTGCGCCTTCTGCTGAAAGACGGTTACGCCGTAGATGCTCAGGGCGTGGTGTTCATGGAGCCGATGAAGTACCTGCACAACTATCTCGCCATGCCGCTGCTCGCCGTGCTCACGCTCGTCGGCGTTGTGCTACTGCTGTATGGGGTAGGGCGCACGGTTTTCAGCAACTCGTACATTAAAGGCATCTGGCCGGCAGGCATCGGCGTGGTGCTGGTGGTGCTCTCGCTCCTGCTCGTCGCCGGACTCGGTGGCACAGCCTATTATCCCTCGAACGCCGACCTGCAAAGCTCGCTCACCATCAGCAACAGCTGCAGCAGCGAGTTCACTCTGCGCACCATGTTCTACGTGTCGCTCCTCGTGCCGTTCGTCTTTGCGTATATCGCGTACGTGTGGCGTGTGATGGACAAAAAGTGACATTGTTATTATCCGTAATTATTATCCGTAGCGGAGGTCTCCGGCCTCCGCAGCAACCAATAAATCTAATCCAAACTTGGTGC